>Ga0265594_1001325_pt1 | contig 19227 bp, 16 predicted proteins | sample saktaG_11_FD_190147 | JGI IMG/M metagenome (GOLD analysis project Ga0265594, IMG submission 190147) | Saline water microbial communities from Sakinaw Lake, British Columbia, Canada - sak_2011_5_24_80m | ecosystem: Environmental > Aquatic > Non-marine Saline and Alkaline > Saline ... | reverse complement strand
AATCTTTCTAAAATATTTTTTAGTGTTTTCTTATCAGAGAAACCTGCAAAACCTATGTTTTTATCTTCTCGTACTTCCTTAAGAATATTATCAATTATTATCTCTTCTGAGTCTTTAGGATTTATGCCTTCTAAAAATACTTGCACTTCATAATTATCTGTTTTTAAGCCCTTCATTTTAATACCTCTTAATATGGCCTATGTTAATAGAATATATAGGTATTTCGTTTTCTGTAAGGTCTAAGATTTTCTGAATTGTAGCATCAACAAACCCAACAACAGGACCTGTAAATTTTAAATTTTATTTAAACACCCCAGAAAATTTAAGATTTAATGTATATGACATGGCAGGAAAAGAATTAGAAAATATTGTTGTAGAAGGAAACCCAGGGGAGAACAAAATTTCATATGATTTTTCAAAATACAGTTCAGGATTTTATATTTATAGATTTGAGGGTTCAGGCAAAAGAGATGTAAAGGCTGTGAAGATTATTAAGAGGTAATCCAACAATTTATAAATTTCTTTGACTATCCACAATTATGAAAAAAAGAATTTATGACTATTCTATTGATGTTGACAAGGAAGCTTTACAGCAGTTTAAAGAATGTTCTTCGCAGAAGTTTGTAACAGCTGCAGCTTTAATGCCCGACGCACATAAAGGATATGCTGCACCAATTGGAGCAGTGTTAATAACAAAAGATTATGTTGTTCCTGCTTGGGTTGGTTTTGATATTGGGTGTGGTGTAATTGCTGTGCGTATAAAAGGAAAAGATGTTTTAGAAAAAGCAAAGAAAAATATTGAGACAATTTACAGCAAAGTTATGAGGGTAATTCCAATGGGAGTTGGAAATACAAATAAAGAAAAAAACCTGACTGCAAAAACAAAAAAAGAATTTAAGAAGTTAATAAATAATTTTAAAAACAAAGAACATAATAAAAATATTTTTCAATATTTAAGAGATGTTGCTCCAAGGCACTTAGGAACTTTAGGGGGAGGAAATCATTTTATTGAATTAAGTTATTATAAAAAAGAACTTTGGTTAGTAATTCATTCTGGAAGCAGAGGCATAGGCCATAGAATTGCAAAAAAATATATGATAAAAGCTTCTCAGGATGAAAATGATTATGAGAAAACATTTCCATTAGATGTTAAATCAAAATTAGGAAAAGAATATCTTAATATTTTGGATTTTGGACTTGGGTTTGCTTTGTTAAATAGATTAGAAATGAGTTACAAAGTAATTTCTGTTTTAGAAGAGGTTTTTAAAGAGAAGTTAAAAACAGAATTATGGGTTAATAAGAATCACAATAATGCAATTTTAGAAAAAGGAAAGTATATTCATAGAAAAGGTGCAACTCCTGCAAAAAAAGGAGAAAAAGGAATCATACCCGGAAATATGAGGGATGGATGTTTTCTCGTCGAGGGATTAGGAAATCCAAAATTTCTAAACTCTTCCTCACATGGAGCAGGAAGAATTCTAAGTAGAAAACAAGCAAGAGAAGAAATAACAATTGAGCAATTCAAAGAAAGCATGAAAGGAATTAAGGGAACTGTCTCAATGAAAACTTTAGATGAAGCCCCTATGGCTTACAAAAACATAAACAAGATTATGAAAGCACAAGAAAAAAGTGTCAGAGCAGTAAAATATCTTCAACCTTTTATAAATTGGAAAGGATAATTAAGCTGTCCAACAAAATATCTTAAGCAATTTAGGGTTATAAGTTGTTGAATCTGCAGCAATCATAACAGACCTAACATAAATATCTTTTTCTAAAGAACCAATATCACAAGCAGGGTTAATATCAAAATCACATAGTTTACTTGTGCAATTTAAGTATTCAGGAACTCTGGAAGTTATGTGATTTTTTAAATTAATATTAAAATTTTCAAATTCAACAGAAGTTTCACCTATTCCTAAAATATAAGTTCTATATGTTGAATTTAATTGAACTTCTCTTAATATGGCGTTCTCAGTAGCATAAACTTTAGTTGAGACATCTTTTTCTACTTTTCCTGGATTATTTATAAGCAAAATTAAAAAACCAGCAATTAATAAGATTGAGACCATTGCTTCTACAATTCTTATCCATCCTTTTTTATTTTTCATTTGTTCCTTTTATTTTGTGATTTCCATAGGAGGCAATTCGAGAAATCACTGTTCAGTGTTTTGAGGAAGTTTCCAAAAGAAACCAGCAGGTGTCTTTTGTTTACCATACTTTTACCACTAAAAACCCAAATAATTTATTTCCACTCGCATCTGTATATTGAATAGGAGTTTCCTCCACATAAACACTTCTATCTGTAGGGGGTTCTTGTATTTCTGCTTTGATAATAGGAGGTTCATTTCTTTGAGAATCATAAACATAAAAATTAAATTCTGTTCCTGATGGAAGTCCTAAATAAACCTTTAATCCTTCATAATCAGCATAATATGATTCATTTATTTCATACATCTTTGTTTCAAAGATTTCGCTAAAAGTTTTAATATATCCTGTTGGATAAGAATGGGGATCACAACCCCCAACAGGCACATAAGGTAATGGAGTAATATCTTCAGAATAAGTAATTGTTATAATTCCTTGAAACCCTTCTCCCACATTAACTATAAACCCTTGTCCTGATTCGTCATAAAGAAAACTTTCTCCATTAGCTGTAAAAGAAAGATGATCTTTCATACTTATAGGGATTTCTCCTTCCCCCTCTCCAATCATATTTTGTAGATTAATACACGCTTTTCCAGGTAAAATAGGTGCTGCCACATTAACAATCATTGTGGTTATATTCCCTGTTGAATTTTCAATTAAATTTAATTTTAAATAATTAAGAATATAACTTTTGTCTTTCTCACGAACAGTTACAGGTTGAATTATTGTGTACAAGAAGACTAAGAAAGTTACAAATATAACAAATGATACTACAACTCCAACATGTGAACCTTTTTTATTACTTATCTTTCTCATTTTTTATTTTATCACCCCATAAGTATATTTGCCCCTGCAGATATTATAAATGCAAGAATCATTAAAGCAAAGGAATGTTTTACACCTGCCTTAACATTTCCTTCTGAAAGTTTTCCAATTGCTAATCCAGTAAAAAATCCCTGAATTAAAAGCATGTATAAAAATGAACTTGACATTTCTTCTTGACTAACTCCTCCTGTAGTTCCAACAGAACCTATACCAGAGATACCAATATCTCCAATATCTGAAACTCCTGAAACCATTGGCAAAATCTGAAACTGCATAACAAGAATAATAACTAAGAAAACAAAAAAGATAATATAACCTTGGACAACTAAAGTAGAGATCGCTGCTTTTCTCTCTTTTTTTAATTTATCTGACATACTCACAGCCTCTGCAACAGATTCTAAAATCTCTCCAATTTCTCCTCCTGCCCTTTCTGCTTGGCCAATTAAAGTAATAGCTCTTGAGACAGTTTTATTGTTAATATCATTTGAGAAAACTTTAAGAGCAGCATTTAAAGGGATTCCCATTGTGATTTGATTAGCTAACTTCCTAACATGAGGGCTTAATTCACCATATGCTTTATCTTTAACATTAAGAATACTTTTACTGATAGGTGTTCCTGTTTTAACGCTTTCAACTAAATTTCTAGAGAATTCTAAAAACATTTCTTCTTTTTCAGAAGCAACCCTATTTTCATGCATAATTGAAAAGACAAAAGGAGCAAGTGCAACTAAGACCCCTAAACCAAATAATAAAAAGAAAAATTTAGTCCCATATAAAACAAAAGCTAGAGCCAGCAATACTGCTGCCAATCCAATCCCTATCCAGTGTGGTTTACCTATTTCCATTTTTGATTTTTATTGTATTCATTTTAATCTTTTTTTAGTTGTAAGAATGTCAAAAAGACAATATTTATTATTGCAACCCCTAAGACCATAATCAATGTAATTGTTCCTGTACTCATTGCAAGCCCCAATCCACTAATCTTCATCATTATTAATAAAAGCATTAAAATCATTGGAGCAGCGACAACCAAACTAATATAAATATCCATAAATGTTTCAGCTGATTTAGATTGTTTTTCCATGTCAAGCCTGTGTTCAAACAACAAGCTCTTTGACCTTTCTTCAAAAAAGTTAGGGAGGTCTCCACCTGAATTTATTGTTGTTGCAAGTCCACTAAACAATTCAGATAATTTTCTACTGGGGCTGTTAAAAGAAGCATTTCTCAACGCACTAACAAAATTATACCCGTGAATATTTATCTCATTCATTATTTTTGTAAATTCTTTTGCCAAAGAAGGATATTCTTTGGTTGTGATAATTATATTAAAGATTTTACTGGGATCAATTAAAGAACCAGAAATAGCAGCCATATTTATTGTTGCAAAAGGAAGTTCATGTTCAATTTTATGAGCAGTTGATTTCTTCTCAAGAGAAGGAAAGAAATACATAATAAAAAAAGTTATTACTGGTACTACTACTATAAGCCAAGATACTTTTAAGGCTCTTAAGCCCAAATCTCCTTTAATCAAAGTAAGAATAGGAAGGTCAGCACTTACTTTAAAGAACAAGAAAAAGGCAGCAAGAAAAATACCAGCAAAGATTGATAAAAAAGTGGTAAAATAAATAATAGAGACGTATGTTGTAGGAGTATATTGCATATTGGATTTAATCAAATCTCTTTCTAAATACTTAAACATCTTTTTGTCAAGTAATTTAATTGAATTCTTAGAAAAAAACTTGTTAGCTCTTTTAGCATAAGTGTTTGGTTTTTTCTTTTTCTCTTCTTTAACTGTTTCATCTTTTTTCTTTAATCTCTTTAAAATCTCTTTTTCAAGCCCTTTAAGTCTCAATCCTTTATCCAGCTTAATTAATTTTTTTCTTTTTGTTGGAATTGGTACAATTTCTAAACCAGAACTTTTAGGTTGAGTAACAATTGGTTGTTGAGTAAGGGTAATAATGGGGAGAGGTTTAACTGCTTTTTTTTCAGGAGCCTTTGGTTCTGGTTCTTCTGCAGTTTTTGGAAAAGGTTTTGCTAAATACATAGCCTTTAAATTTCTAGAAGCCCTTTCATTAGCTTCTCTTAAATTTTTCTTTAGAGATTTTATTTGAGAAGCCATCATCTTTTTTTCTTGGTTCCCTTCTAATTTAATAAATTGTTTATATAAGGTGCTTAATTCTCTAGCAACTCTTTTTTCTCTTTCTACATTATTTTTTAATTCTTTCATTAAACTTTTAATATTCATTTTGTCATCTCACCTATTTTATCAAATATATTAGAAATAAATCTTCTCATCTTATCAAAATTTGCATAATCTTTTTCCTCGTAATAATCTTCTAATTTTACTATAGACTCGTCTAAAATAGATATTAATTGATTAAGATATTCTAATTCATCCTTTTCAGGAATTCTCCTCTTTTTTTGCATGATTAAAAGAAACAAATTATGTATAAAAAACTTCTTATTCAATTCCAAATCTCTTTAAAACTGCCTGGGGTTTTTTATAATACTCATTTACAATATCTTGAACTTCTTCAAATCCAAATATTTTGTATTGATATAATTTATATAGCAATTGAACTCTTCTTCTAAATTCAATGTCTAAAGTTTCTGCATCTAAACCATATCTTTTTCTTATTTTCTCAAAAACTTTACTATTTCTCTTAAAGTAAAATTGATCTTCTGCAGGATCCCACACAAAAGGAGTATTTGTTAGGGCAACCCCCTCATTATTTACATTAATAATCTCAACAACTTCTTTTAACTTTCTTGTTTCTTGTTTATTAACAATTGCATGAGTCATAACACAAACAGCATCTAATACATTTAACAGAGAGGGAGATAATTCAATTGGAGGAGTCTCCAATCTTTTTATAACAGTGTCAATAGAGTCAGCATGAATAGTGCTTATAGAAGCATGTCCAGACGCCATACCCTGAAATAAAACAGAAGCTTCTTTACCTCTTACTTCTCCTACTATTACATAATCTGGATTCTGTCTAAATGAAGCTCTTAGTAAGGTGAATAAGTCAATTTCCCCTAAACCTTGGACGCCTGTAGCAGATCTAACAACACTTGGAAGCCAATTTTCTCTAGGAAGATTTAATTCTCTTGTGTTATGGACAAAAATATTATTACATAAAAACTTTTCATGTTTAGGAATACTTAAATCAAATACTTCAATTTCCTTAGAACTAATTTTTTTTACACTCTTTATCTTATCCCATAAAATATCTGTGTGTGAAATATCATTAAATTCTGAATTAACAGGGGCAATTCTTTGCATATAATTTCTCCCAATATTTTGCATTCCTTTTAAATAAGGATAAGATAATCTTGTTTCAGATATTTTATTTAATTCATGAATTTTTTCAATGCTTAAAGGAATTACATCAGAGCATGTATGGTGTGCTTTTTTATTTAATAAGCTCATTTTTATATTCTTTCTATCTTGTAAAAAACCTATTTCCTTAAATTTCTCAATATTCTCAAAAGCAGAAATAGACATGTTAATGCATTTGTCCTTTCTGTTAAAATCATTTATTCTTGAAATTATATTTAGTCTTAAAAATAATGTTTGCAAATCTTCAAGCAGAGAGCAACTCTGAGAAGCACAGCTAATTTCATTTTTTTTAACTGTGCCATCTGCACTAAAATAACCTCTTATAAAATGTTTTATTTGTTTATTTGATAAATTAAAAATAAAATCAGGAATTTTTTTAGTACTTGAATACCCGTCTAATTTTATAACATTTTTCATGAATTTATAAAAAACAGTACTATGGATTCTCATTGAAACTCCTCCATCATTCATTATAGAATGATTGGCACCCAAATAATTTGCAGTCTTCCTAAAATTTTCTCTACATTCTTTATCTTGATTTGAAATAATTACTACATTTTTATTTTTATTATCATAACTTCCATCTCCAATCCATAATCCACAAAATTCTAAAAATTCTTTATTAATTTTAAATATTACAGGAATAGAAGAGGTATTTTTGCTTTTTATTTTTAAATTTTTTAATTCTTCATGAGAAAAATTTATATTTAATTTCATAAACTCTTTGATTTTTATAATATTATTTTTCTTCCACCATCTGTATCTTTCTTTAGGAACCTCTAAGTCAGATTTATTGTATTTCTTAAATAAATTTTTAAGCGGTTCTCCTTGCAAAAAATCTTCTTCGAAAACCAAGAGATGTTCCATTAAATTTATTTCTTTTATTTCTTCACCCTTGATTGGAAGACTTCTAGGAACAGCAATAAATGATTTTCCTTCTTTTAATTCAGTTGGTTTTATTTCAGCTAAAGAATTATTTTTTCCAAGGGAGAAAAGAGAATGATCTTGAGTTACTTTGATTTTCCTTCCTGTTGAAGTTGCGATTTCATAAATATCTTTTTTAAGAGTATGTTTGATATAATCTGAAGGTTTTACGAAAATTATTTTTCCTTTTTTATCAAGAGTCATTATTTCAGCATTTATTTTTTTATCTACAAATTCTTTGATTGTAATATTCTTTATTTTTTTATTTTCTTTTATTATTATTTTTGAATCTCCTGTTACGCTATCTTCAATGCTTACAACTCTTGCTTCAGGAGGGATAAAAAAAGCAATAGCATTTAATAGGGTGGTTTTTCCAGAAGAAGTACCTCCTGTGATTAGAAAATTCATTTTATATTGTACTAATAGCCACATATAAGCTAAAATTTCAGGACTCAAAGTTCTAAAGGCAACTAATTGAAGGGGGGTCCAAGGTGTTTTTGTGAACTTTCTAATTGTAAATGTTGGACCTTTACTAGTAATATCTTTAGTATATGTAGCATTTACCCTGCTCCCATCAGGAAGACTACCATCTAAAATTGGTTTTGCATATGAGATATATTTTCCACACCTTTGTGCAAGTTTTTCAACAAAACTTTCCAATCTAACAATATCTTGAAAGACTAAATTGGTTTTTATGTTTCTATAAATTCTGTGAACAATATAAACAGGAGTTATTGCTCCGTTACATTCAATATCTTCTACAAAATAATCTCTAAGCAAAGGGTCTGTTTCATTAAATCCCATAAAATCTCTGGCAAGGTAATAATAAATCTTCTTGTAGCTTTCATAAGATAAGTTCATACCTAATTCAATTGCTAAAATCTTAAATCTCTGGTGAATGTATTCCAGTAAATTCTCCTGATCTTTTTCAATTACTTCATCAAAATTAACCATATCTCTCATAGCTATAATTATCTCTGCCCTATATTGTTCTTCTTGTTCATCTAAGATTGGTTCTTCAATATCATAAACTAACTCATAAATTTTGGGGTTCCAATAAATGTGCGCAAATGTAAATGGGGAGGCTAAAGGATATCTAACATCTACTTTTGTTTTATCTTTTACTTTTTGAAGCGGGGGAATCTTTGGGTTAAAATCTATAGAAATCCTTGGATACTGGTTTATGTTATTTATGAGTTGTTTTTCTTCTGCCATTTTAATTTAATTTGATATCTATAACTGTTTTATCTTCTCCATCTTTTCCTGAATTTGATATAACAAAATTATAAGGAGTTGCTGCTTTGCTAATTATTTTTAGATGATCTTCTCCATTATAAGTTATGTTGTAATCTGAATAATCTCTGGTAATATTAACTAAACCTATTTTTCCAACTTCTTTTGTTAATATAATTAAATTTCCTTGTTGGATATTTTCTCCTGGTTCACTGTATACGTATTTTCCTTCAAATTCAAATAAAAGTTTATCATTACTACCATCTAATCTCAAATCTCCTTTTCTAATAGCAACTTCAATAACTCTTTTATTCCCTGCACCAGCTTGAATAACCTCTGTTATAATAATATCTAAATCTTCCATCATTTCAATTGATTGCTCTAAAATTGATTTGTCTTTGAGCTCTTCTATTTTTGGTTTTACAAATGCCAAAACAAGACCAATTAAAATAAACGCAATCAGAGTATAAATTACTGTTTCTACCCATATCTGCCCTCTGCGGTTTTTCTCAAAAAAATTGCCAGAGGAAATCTCTGATTTCACTCTTTTTTTCATATATTAAATAGCAAAAATCAATTTATAATATTTTCTTTTAATGAGATATCAGCCTGCAGAACAAAATCCAATATCTGTGAATGTTTCTCCACTACATAAATTACCCCCAACCATAGGAGCAAGTTCTATTGAAGAAGGAGATTCAACAATATTTGTTGCAATGTATGTTAATCCTGAATTTTTACTTGGAGCTTTTACTTGATTAGCCCGCGTATAACTTAATAGGTTTGCAACAGTTGTTAATTCATTTGTTAATTCAAAACTTGTAGAAGAATCTTCATATGTTATGACTATGAATAAACTATCAATATCAATATCCCCTACTTCTGCAGAAATGTGCATCTCATCATTAACACCATCATAACAAGTATATTCACTATTTACACTAATTTTACCAAGAACGTCATAACAGGATTTTGCTTCGCTTAAACTCTCATCAACAGTTTTAGTAAGAACTCTCCATATAATCACAGTACCTGCTATAACAATAAGTATAAGGACCATAAGGGCAATAACAGCAGACATGGCTTTTTTAGATATCATCTTATACTATCACATACCCATATTGTTCCCCACAAGCATAACTCTTTTTATCACCTTTATCAGAAATACCAATTAAAACAGGCATAAGAATTATTTCATCTGGATTTGAAATGTATGAACTAATATCTCCAGAATAAACTCCTCCTTGTTTTAATCCTGCTTCAGGCCAAGGAGTAGAAGGGTTTACTATCTCTCCTAATTCTGTTGTTTCATACCCCCCTGAACTTTCTATTTTTAAGTTTAATTTAAATACAGGCACATTTCCATCATTAGTTACATATATCCAGCCTCCAGAATAACTAGCACCCAATACAACCTCTTCACAGACTAATTCTATATTTTTTCCAAATTTTTCCCCATAATCACCAATCACACTTCTAAACCATAAGAAAATAATTAAGGCAATAACAATAACAATAGCAATTAATAAAGTAGTAGCAACAACAGGAGAGATTCCTCTTTTTTTATACCTCTTTTTCATCTTATTATAAATAATCTTTTATTTTTAAATTCTTTTATTAACACGCAATTTCTTCTTTTATTTTTGCATTTCCACAACTAGTAGTTCTAGCTCTATTGTCTTGTTCTTGAACCCGTATAGGGGTTAATTCAATAAAATAAATAGTATTTGTACCAGTAATATCAAACACGTTTGTTGATTCTTCATTTGGTGTAAAAGAGTTTCCTGGATCAGATTCATCAAATAAAACAGAATTTCCAATTGTTACTCCTCCAAATTCTAATTGGAGTCTTTGAGATAAATCAACTGTTGCTAATTCTTGGCCAGAAATATTCGCAATTCTAATAAAATATCCTGCAATATTAAAATTACCATTATTTCTGATTGTTAAATTTAATTGATTATTTGAAATGCAAGTATAATTTTTTATAAACATAGAAGTTGTTTCAGGACATTCAAGAGCAGCCTTAGGAACATAAGTTTTAAGCCAAGCATATACAAGTACACTCATAAAGATAGCCGCACTTATTAAAAGAATATATCCTATCATTGGACTTACGGCTTTTTTATTTTTTCTAATTCTTTTCATTTAACCTGTTGCAACAAAAGATTCTCCTTTAATCTCTTGTGAAATTAGATAATAAAAGTTTTCTGTAGGCATTAACTCAAATTCATGATTTACACCATCTAGTTCAAAGATTATTTTATCATTATCCTCATCTACTGTTAAGTCATTTGTAGCACTTGTAACAATACCATTAACATATTTATTTGCTTCGAGATTAGGATTAGTCCCTGTGATAAAATATAGTTCAATCTCGCTTCCTAAATGGCTTGAATAATCTAATCCATATTGGTTCATTGTTTCTCCAGTATGCCCAATATCATATTCCAAGATTTTCTGAGTTTCAATTTTTAATTCTTCTTTTAAATCATTAACAATTATTGTCTGACTTTTCTTAGTATAATTTACCATTGCAATAATACCAAGGATAATAGATATAATTACCATTCCAGCAACAAGATAAAACTGCCCCTTTTTTCTCATAAGATATAGAGTAAAAGTTAATTTATTAATTTAATGATTTAAGCAGGAATAAGCTTTCTTTCTTTTATTGAAGAATTGTTTTTTACAAGGTTCCAATCAAGTTTTATAAGATTTTTGATAAAAGGATTTTCAATATTTAATTTGTAATAGTCAGACTTGCCTAATTTTCTTGTTTTGATTAAAATTTCAGAATCTATAAACTTCTGAAAAAAATTCTTTAAGGAATTGTAGCTGACATTGCTCTCTCTTGCTATTTCAGTCATAGGAAAATCAAAAAAGTGATTATCTATTAAGAAATCAAGGACCCTCAATTGAGGTGTATCTCCAAAGTTTTCCAAGAAAATAGATTTGTTTTCTTTTCGTTTCATAAATACACCAGGGTACTCCCTTTTATAAATGTTTCCATTAAAAAAAGAATGTTTCACTTATAGAAACATTTAAAAAATAACTTTCTTTATTAGTATCATGTCAACAGAAGTACAAAAAGCACAGGTGATGTTTAAACTAACAAGAAAAAATAATTGGGGGAATAGTTATGACAGATTAGAGCATTTTAAGAGGTTTCCTGATTTAAATAAGATAATAGAAGAATTGATTCAGAAAGAATGGGTAATTTCTCACAAAAAACCAAAATATCTTGGAATTTCTTTAAATCCAAAATACAAAAAGCAGATTATAGAATTCATCGAAACTAAGATGCCCTATTTAAAAGATATTAATTGGATAAAATAGATTAACAGATAATCTAGTTAACGTTTCAGTGTAGACCGAGTAGTTAGCTCAAAGATAATTAAAAAGCTACCTTTATTCTTTCTCAGCTCTGCAACCCGCTAAGCATCTAAATAAATGTTTAGGGCTGCTCCGATCAAGGCCTGACCCAATTCGCATCTACAAGATCAAAACGGACAAAGCGTCAACGTCCAAACAAAGACTTTTTAACGCACTAATCACGCCCTACTCGTAGTCTGCCATAAAGTCCATTTGCAAGCAGCGGAGGACTATCCCGCCAACCTAGTCTACAGTAGACTAGGTTAATGATGATTTATAAAGTTTTTTATCGAATATGTAATAGGATTTTAAGCTTTTAATTCATAATTGCGAGTGCAGATTCAGGTTTTTTATGATAATCATGAAATATCTGCTCATATTCAATTATACAACCCAAACATTCAGAAATCCAGAAATCTTTTTCTTCTTTAGGAACATCCAATCCATTTATTGCTTTCTCCATCTCTCTTGCAAGCCAATAGTCCTGTTTCCTTCTCTCTGGACTCAGGTTCTTTTCTACATTAATCTGCATATAATATAATTGCTTTTGAAGTATATATTATCTACTTTTTTCTAAGTCTTTTTATAATCGCTATTGCAAATAATTCAATTATTATTCCTATAATTAATGCTATAATAAGAGTCAACACTGGATTCTTAGGTTCATAAATTGCTTTTTTCTTAACCGTAGTTGTAGTTGTTGGTTTTTTGTCCACACTCAATAGCTTTTCTGAAGGATTCAAGTCAATTGTATCTAATTTAACAATCGCATATTCTACCTGCTCAAGAACTTCAATACTTACTAATTTAGAATCTTTTTTACTTCCATAAACAACTTTTATTGTAAAATCATATTTTCCAGGTAATGCAGTTGTTGGAATTTTTATTCTAAATCTTTCTGAGTAACTATCATCTTCTCCATATTCTTCTATATCAAATAAATCACCTTTTTCAGAAATTCCTAAACTTTCTTGTTCAACAATAATATACGCTTCTTCCTCTTCTTCATTTCCAATGTTTTCAACTTTAACTTCTAATTCTACTGAGCCTCCCCTATAACTTTCTGAAGAATCAAGCCCAACTTCAGAAATAATTAAATCATGTTTTTCTCTTTCCAGTTCTACATCAATAACATCGTAATTACACTGCACTTCCTCATCTCCTTTTTCATAGGCTTTGACAAATAAAACATAATTATCATCTTCTTCAAAATCATCAGGAACTTCCATCTTCAGTTTGAAAGTCTCGCTTCTTCCGTTTCTTATCTCTTCATATTCGCTTTCAGCATTTTCCACTTCCTCATCTTCATCTATGTTATACAGGTATGCTTCAACAATAATCTTCTTGTCTTCATCAGCACCATTTTTCACTTTTACCTCTATTTCTATGTTATCTCTAACTCCAAAATCGTCTCCATTTCCAGGTTCTTCAATTTCTACGATTAGATTTCCTTGTTCTCCTTCAGTACACATCTCTAAATCTTCAAATTCACTTAAATTATATTTTATTCCACTTCCTCCAACAGCAAATGAGCTGAAATGTTCTGTTTCAAACACAACTATTCCGTCTGTAGTTGGAAAACTAGTATAACTTATTATTGTGCAAAAATCGCATTTGTTTCTTATCTCATTAGGGTTAATAGTAAATTGGTTACTATAAAAGATTTCAGGAACAGAATTATAACTTAATCCAGTTAAAGTGATTCTTGCAGGTTTGTTTAATTGAGGATAAATAGAAGTGTCAATTGCAAAAACACCTTCTTCAATTTTAATAGTGCTATCCAAATCAAAAACATCACTTAAATCTAAAGTATCTAGGAATTCTATTTTTCCATAATCATTTTCAAGAATAACATCGCTTGCTGAACTTAAATCAAGAATTTCCGAGAAATTGGTTGTCTCATCTCCTGTAAATGTCTTTGTAACTGGAACGCTGCTCACTGTCAGAACCCATTCATGGGATAGTGTGTTGTCTCCGTCACTAACTTCTACACTGATGACAAATTCTCCGTCGCTGATGGAGGTATAAGTATAACTGTTGGTGGTTGCTTCCTGGACATTTCCGTCAACTTTCCAGATATAAGTTAAGGAAGGACCATCAAAATCTTCTGCAACAATACTAAATTCTTGTGCCCCCTCCCGAATTACAGGATTTGATACAGGAGAATATGAAACTATCTTTGGAGCATCATTTACAGAATTTATAATTATATCTGCAGTTGCTGTATTGCTTTCATTCAGCCCATCACTGCATTTATATGTGAAAGAATCTGAGCCACAATAATCTTGGTCAGGGCTGTAAATTCCCCTGTTTCCGCTTCCGGATAAATCTCCGTGACTTGGTTCTGTCACAATAATATAATCCAAAACATCATCAACATCTGCATCAGTACAATTTAAAGTAATTTCCACATCTGTATCTTCATTTGTTATAACACTTATATTATTAGCAACAGGCACTTCATTTTCAAAGGTTATATTAAATAATACTGTTTCATAATCTGTTAATTCTCCATCGCTAACAGAGATATTCACATAATGTTCTCCAGAATTGGCGGGTATAAAATTTATCACCCCTGTATTTGGATTTATATCAAATAAAGTTGTATCATCTAAAAATGTTAAATCAACATTATCAATATCATTTGCAGTTACTGTATATGAATATGATTTTCCGACAGATAAATTCTGGGTTCCTATTGATTCAAGAACAGGAGCATCATTTATTGAAGTAATATTTACTGTTATGGTTTGTATGGCTTGTTCTCCGAATGAATCTGTCAGCACTGCGTCAAAGATCGTTCCACCATTTTTATTTTCTTTTGGAGTTACAATAAACATATCATTCGCACTTTCAACAGTGATTGAAATCATTGATGCATCAACATTGCTCACACTCCATGTTAACTCAGCATCGCCATCATAAGGGTCAACATCATATTCGTAATTATTCAAATTTATTGTAAAAGGAGTATCTTCATTTGTAGAATAAGAACCAAGCATTCCAGAGATTTCCGGAGCATCATTCACACTTGTCACATTTATTATGAATTGCTGATTGTCAAATCCTCCGCTTCCGTCTTCAACTTTTATTGTTAATTCTGAAATTCCATATGCATCTGCTAAAGGGTTATTACAATCTAATAAACTTCCATTTAACTGGCAGTCAATTAATGTATTATTTGATTGGCTTACTAACGTATAAATCATGTCAGTTAAATTATTATCAACATCTGTAGTATAATCCCAAAGATTTATTGAGGAAAATGCTCCATCTTCACTAATTTCTATATCTGGAATATTAAGAATAGGATCATCATTGACTGGTGTTACGTTGACTTTTGCTACAAGAGAGCCTGTTTGCATAGGGGTTCCGTCATCATCAGCAAGGAATTTTACATAAGTAGTTCCATACCAATCTAATTCAGTACTTAGAGTAACTTGTCCAGTTGAAGAATCAACCTCCACAATTAAATTTTCATCATAATTAATATAATTTGCATCATAACTATAATTAATGCAAGTTTGTCCACTATCTGCAGGGTCGCATAATATATCAAAGGCTATTGAAGTGTCTTCACTAAAATTAATCGGGCTTATTGAAGTTGTTAATATTGGAATTTCATTTTCATCAGGCTCAACAGTTATGTAAACTATATTGCTTGAATTATACGCCTCAACAAAATCCCATGCCTTGAATATGATTGTCCCATTTCCGTTCCAATCTTCTGTTGAACTTATAGTAGCCATTCCAGTATTGTTATCAATGCTAACTGTTATTCCTCCAATAGGATTTGATGTTGGTCCTGGATTAGAAACAATTGTTGCAGTATAATCTAAATCATCTAAATCCAAATCATAAAAATAGGGGGTTAAATTTACTGTCTTTGGAACAGAATCTTCAATCCATGATAAATCATTAATAACTCCGCTGAAATCAGGAGCCCTGTTTTGCACTAAAAATTCCTGAGAACTGCTTGATACACTATTGCCCAAGTTGTCTTCTGCATAAATTCTCCATGTTACGATTTCTTGGTTTTCAAGATAATTCTTGCTAATTAGGTATGTATAATAATCATTCCCTGATGTTAAACTATAATTTTTTAATGTTCCATTTTCCCAGTTTCCTTCAAGCCAGACATTCTTTATTCCTGCAAATTCATCAGTTATTGTTGCAGAGATTATCACATCATCATCGTTGTTTATTGTCCCGTCTGCTGTGTAATTGCTTAAATCTGAAATAAGGGGTGCTGTCCAATCTATAGCAAAAAATCTCCATGTCTCATCCAAATTCCCAGAATTATCCATAGATTTAACATGAACCTTACATTTACCATAATCTCCATCTTTTCCTTGTATCCTACAATCTTTACCATCACCAACTGTTATCAAAGGAGTTACAGCATTACAAGTTCTTGGTGTCCAATCTTTTGTAACTTGCCAGACATCATCTATCTTACTTTTTACCATATAATAACACCCATCTAAGTTCAATCCTGCCCCACCACTATCACTATCGCTCACACTTACTGCAAAATCAAGATTCTGCCATGAATTAGCATCAGGAGAGTTAATTATAGTTGTTGGATTTTCATTATCATACTGTCCTTCAGCATAGGCCCAAGGGGTATAATCTACATTTTCTGAAACTAAAGTAATAATTACGGTTCCATCATTTGTTCCCCACCAGTTGTTTTCTGCATTAACTATTACTTCTGATAAAAAATTTGACACCCCATATAGAACATTCTCATAGATATTTGTATTTCTTATGTTTATCTCTGTTGGTTGTGTGTTATTTTGATTTAATTCCCCAAAACTTATACCAATATTATTCTCAACAAATAATCCTCCATCAATTTCTATATTATTTAATGTAGCTGGATTAGAAGAATAAGAAACATCATCCCCATTTCCTCTTGCTTTTATTGTAAGCCCTGCACCATTAGATGAATCAATTCCATTACCTATTAAAGTTAAATTATTAAAGAATATATTTTGATAATCTCCAAATTTAAGATTAATGTCTATTCCTGCATTACTTGCATCTGCCCAACTTGGAGAAAGAGCAATTTTTCCATTATTCGTAGCAGTAACCTCACTAAAAACTGCGTCAGACAATTTTTCAGTATAAAACCCCTTAATTCCGTTGTTGTTAAATATAGTATTACTTATTTCAATATTTTGAACTGTAGAGGGATTATTTTCATTATTATGGAATATCATTCCATATCCCATATTACTGAATTCACTATCAGTTACTACAAAATTATTTAGAGTAGTGCTACCATCAATTCTTACTCCTGATTCTGGAGTTCCTTCTGAAGTTGTTCCAATAACACGAACATTGTCTAATTCTATATAAAAATAAGATGCTACATAATCTTCTCCTTGATTTCCTGGCCGTAAAAGAATTCCCGGAACCTGTCGTGCTGCACCTACTAAATCTTGTCGTGGTTCTATTTTAATATCTTTTAACAGAATTGGATTACTTTCTATTCCAGACGCACTAATAATTACAACAGGGTTATATGAATAAGTTACTCCTCCTACCTGTACTGGATATGGAGCAGGATTAGTAATTGATGTTTTAGTAATAATTGTTCCTTCATTATCACTTCCAGAGCCCTGAAGAATAATTCTTTTGTTAATATCAATTACTTCATCATAAGTTCCAGCATCTATATTAATAGTATCTCCATCAGAGGCAGCGTCAATAGCATCTTGTATCAACATTCCTTCAACCACATAGTAATTTTCTTCTGCAATATCATAAATTATTATATCTGAATACGCAGAATCTGTTGCAAAACCTTGAGCAACAGTTTTTGCAGCGTCTAATGTTTCAAAATAATACCATTGTTTGTAATCATCACCCCCATCTCTGAAATCATAAACAACATATTGAAATTTATCTGGGATATCTATATTAGTTATATCATGATAGGTTGGCGGATCCTTCTCAAGCAAAAGTGGAGCATCTTCTCCAACATCAAAAGTTCCACTGAATGTAATCAAATTCGATATAGAATCCGCTGTTTGAACACTCACACCACCCCAAGCATTTCCACTTGTTGTAATATTTGTAACTACAACATCATTTGAATCAAGAATCATCAAACCAAATCCAGAAACAGTGTCAGTAACTTCAATGTTATTTAATGTTGCCCCGTTAACTGTATTTAAATCAATACCTGTTTTGTAAGAATTTTCAACCTTAATATTTTCAACCTTAACATTACTCACATGAGAAATTTTAAATCCATAACTAGAAGTTGAGCTCCCTGTTCCTATTAATGTTAAACCCCTAATAGTCGAAGAATCACCAAAATTCTGGATAGCATACAAAGTAAAAGAACTGGCATCCACGATTGTGGTATCTATACCTGCCCCTTCAATTGTTAAGGTTTTGCTTTTGAGGTCTAATTTCTCTTCATAAGTACCCGCAGCAACATTTACAGTTCCCCCTTCAGAAACAACATCAATTGCATCTTGTATATTATCAAAACAAGGACTATTTTCGCCACAATCTCCTTCGTCATCCACCCATACTTCTATTAATTTAGTATTTCCTGATGCACTAAACATATCTAATGAAGCCCCTGGTGGGGTGCTTCCGTCTACATTATAATAACAAATAGCTTTCTCTCCATCTACATCTATGCATTCATCTTTTATTGGATCCGAATTAATATTGCTAAACTTATTATTTGTTACAACAATCTGGCCATCTGTGGGTACACCAAGCCCACCACCTTCATAATCCACATATACACCAGTTTTACTGTCATGAATAATATTACCTTCTATATTTATGTTACTAAATTTGCTGAAGTCAACAGGGTAATAAAATGCAATTGCATTACTAATTGTAGTTATCTGATTGTTTACTATGTTTAGCCCAACCAACTTGGAAATGTCATTCCAGAAATTATATACCACCCCATTGTGTTTTTTGTTTATGATATTATTTTCAATATTTATCGTACCTTGAATATAATCTCTATTTGATGCGCTTTCTATTAAGACTGCTTTTTTACCAGCATAAATTGTTCCATCAAAAGTATTGCTTACTATATTGGCTGTTCCACCATCAAATCCAGCCATAACAACTGAATCTTCATATGTGTTGTCGAACTCGCAGTCTTCCACAGTCAAGTCTCCCAGCATTCTAACATATAAACCATATCTTCCATGTTCAAACTTACAATTTCTAACAGTTAAATCACTTTTAGTGTAGTTAAAAGGTTCCCAAACAAAATTACTGAATCCTACAAGAGCATTGTAACTAGTGTGACCATTCCTATAAAAATGAAGATTTTCTAAGGTTACATCATTTGCCTGAACTAATAAACCATCATAGGCACCGTCAGAAAATTCAAG
>Ga0265594_1001323_pt1 | contig 19254 bp, 20 predicted proteins | sample saktaG_11_FD_190147 | JGI IMG/M metagenome (GOLD analysis project Ga0265594, IMG submission 190147) | Saline water microbial communities from Sakinaw Lake, British Columbia, Canada - sak_2011_5_24_80m | ecosystem: Environmental > Aquatic > Non-marine Saline and Alkaline > Saline ... | reverse complement strand
AAATAATTTTCCCCGCAACCGTGCCCAAAAAAGAAAAAACCGACAAAGTGCTTAAAGACGATTTTCCTATCCAATTGTTAAAAATTTCAAAAAATTGTCTTTGCGACTCCGGCTGGACGTTGGTTTGAAATTTATTGAAAATAGATTTTAAAAAATTTGGTATTTGTCCAGTGAAAATTTTGGTCTGTTCCACCACTGCCGGCACAATTGCGAAACCGACTAAAGTCAAAATCGATAAAATACCCAAATAAACAAAAATTGCTCCCAGCCAGCGAGGAATCTTTTTGCGCTCAAAATAATTGACCATGGGGTTAATAATCGCCGCTAATAATCCGGCAATCAGGACAATTAAAATGACGTCTCTTAATAAATACAAAATCCAAATGGCGGCTAAAACTAAAATAATTTTAATAATAGACCAAAGATCAAATTTAACTAAAACGTTATTATGATTTTCTTTCTCCATAATAAAAATTAAAAAATATATGCCTTAATTATTTAATAATTAAAAGTGAGTTAATTATATCGTTTTTTCCAAAAGACGCAAGAAGGCTTGTTTATCTTTAATCGGACCAATTAAAGATATATTTATATTTTTAAAAATGTCTTGGGCAACATTTTGAAGGTCTTCTATTTTAACCTTCCTAATTTCCTCCAACTTTTGGCTTGGCGTGAATGCCTTGCCAATGAGCAAAATTTGTTTTCCGTACCATTTAGCCAAGTTAGCTGAATCTTCCAAGTGCAGCCTGATTGAGCCCTCGAAATAATCTTTGGCTCTTGATAATTCTTCTTTTGTTACTCCTTTGTCTTTTGTTTTTTTCAATTCTTTTAATATAATCTCAGTTGCTTCCAGAATTTTGTCTTTATCCACGCCGGCAAAAACTCCGTAATTGCCAGTATCCTGATAAATATTCAGGTCCGTATTAATAGCATAAGCCAAGCCCTTCTTAACCCTGATTTCCGTGAATAAACGTGAGCTCATATTTCCCCCCAAAATAACCGATAATAATCTCAGAGCTTCTATTTTCGGGTGAGTATAATGATAAGCCAAGCCGCCTAAAGCAATCTGGACTTGTTTTAAATCTTTAAAAAGAATTTTGATTCTATGTTTTCCTTTGTTTTTTTGCGGTTCAAAAACATTAAATCCGTTTTTCTTTGCCTTCCCCCGCTCTTGGCCAAAATATTTTTTTACCAAATTGAAAATTTCCGATTTTTTTACCCCGCCGGAGACGGAAATAACCATCCGGTTCGGTTGATAAAAAGACTTTTTATATTCTAGTAAATCCCGACGACTCATTTTTTTAACGTCGCTTAGCTGGCCGCTGATCAACTGACCGAGCGAATGATTTTGATAAAGAGTGCTTTCAAAAAAATCATTGATATAGAAGAGAGGATTTTCCTGGTACATTTTAATCTCCTCTAAAATCACTCCTTTTTCCTGATGGAATTCTCTCGGGTCAAAAAGCGAATTAAAAAGCATATCTGATAAAACATCCAGGGCAATTTCTATTTTATTGTTGACTGTTTTTATCCAATAGCCGGTATAATCTTTACCGGTAAAAGCATTATAATCAGCGCCGATGCCGTCTAATTCTTGGGCAATAGCCAAACTGCTGGGACGTTTTTTGGTTCCCTTAAACATCATGTGTTCTATAAAATGAGAGGCGCCGTGTAGATTGGAAGGTTCATAGCGGGAACCAATCGGCAATAAAACTAAAGTAGTTGCTGTTTTTGAGCTTTTTTTGGGAATAACCACTAATTTTAAACCGTTGGAAAATCGTACTTGGCAATACATAATTAACCCAATTTTTTATTTAAAGAACCTATTAAATCTTTTATGGCTATCCTTTCCTGTTTCATTGTGTCTCTGTCCCTAATGGTTATTTTTTTGTCTTCCAAACTCTCAAAATCGACTGTCACGCAGTAAAGGGTGCCGATTTCATCCTGACGGCGGTAACGCCGGCCAATTGACCCGATTTCGTCATACTGGGTCATCCAGCGCTTTTTTAGTTCTTTATTTATATCCTGAGCCAGCTTTATCAGGGAATCTTTCTTGGATAAAGGTAAAACCGCAACTTTAATTGGGGCTAAATCTTTATGTAAACGTAAAACAACCTCTTTTTCTTTTTTCGATTCCGTGGTGGTTGTCCTTCCACCGCTTATTTCTTCATAAGCGTCTGTTAGAAAAGCCAGTAAAGGACGGTCAGCGCCGGCTGAAGGCTCAATTACATAAGGAGTAAATTTTTCTTCATTTTCGCCCCGCACGGACAAATCCTCGCCGGAAAATTTACTATGCTGCTTTAAATCAAAATCGCCCCTGTTGGCAACGCCTTCCAATTCTGACCAGCCAAAAGGAAATTTGTATTCAACATCTGAACAGGCCTGAGCATAGTGAGCCAATTCATCTTTTTTGTGTTCCCTTAATCTAAGATTCTCTTTTTTTATCCCCAAACTTATATACCAATTTAATCTTTCTTTCAGCCAATGTTCATGCCATTTTTTAGCTTCTTTAGGATGAATAAAAAATTCCAACTCCATTTGTTCAAATTCCCTTGTCCGGAAAATGAAATTACCCGGAGTAATTTCATTGCGAAAGGACTTTCCAATTTGGGCAATGCCGAAAGGAATCTTCATCCTGCTGGTCTGTAAAACATTGTGAAAGTTCACAAAAATTCCCTGCGCCGTTTCCGGCCTAAGATAAATTTCCGCCGACTTGTCTTCTGTTGGTCCCATAAAAGTTTTGAACAAGAGGTTAAATTTTTTTGTTTCAGTCAATTCCCCTTGGCATTCCGGACACTCTTTTTTGCCTGCCTGGCCACCTTTTAAATCACCTAATTTAAATCTTTTGTGGCAGGATTTGCATTCAACCAAGGGATCAACAAAACCGGACAAATGCCCCGAGGCCTCCCAGACCCTGGGATTCATTAAAATTGAAGCGTCCAAACCAACTACATCTTCTCTTTCTTGAACCATTTTTTTCCACCAAGCTTTTTTAATGTTATTCTTTAATTCAACTCCTAAAGGACCATAATCATAACAAGAAGCCAAACCGCCGTAGATTTCCGAAGACTGGAAAATAAAACCGCGGCGCTTAGCCAAGGAGACTATTTTTTCCATCAAATCTTGAGTCATATAAAATATTATAAACGAAGTTTAAAATTTCGTCAGGCCTTACAAATGTAAAAATAAATTTTTCCATTTGGTTCGTCCTTAGAAATTATAACAAATTTATTAAAAAATTGCCACCATTCTATTCTGTCTTTTTCAGCCTGATAATCCAAAAACCGCGCTTTCTCACGTCTTTGACGTTATAAAACTGCAGAGGGTCTTGGGCGGAATGTTCCACTTTTTCGCACTTAAATGACGCTTTTCTTCCTGTATATTCCTTTATTTCAGGGTCATATTCTTCAAAAACCAATATATCCCCGTTTTTTAAAGCAAAATCAGCTAAACGAAGTTCAAACGTCCTTTCACCTGAACAAAATTTTTCAAACCATTCAGGCCAACATTTTTTCTTAATAATAGCCATATATTCTTTATTTAAAAATTATAATCCTCCCTGCTTAATGTATTTTCTAATTCGTCTCATTAAATCCAGATAAAAAGCTAAATTATGAATGGTAGCCAGTCTCTGACCTAATAGTTCATTGGTTATAAAGAGATGCCTTAGATAAGCCCGGGAAAAATTCTGGCAAGTATAGCAAGAACAATTTTTGTTCAAAGGTTTAAAATCCTTTCTATATTTAGCATTGGTAATATGTATTTCCTTATAATTCAGTCTTAAATCTGAAATCTTAAATCTCAAATCTGTATACAACAGCCCGTGCCGCGCATTTCTTGTGGGAATAACGCAGTCAAACATATCTATACCAAATTTAACCGCTTGGACAATTTGTTCCGGCTTACCCACTCCCATTAAATAACGCGGCTTATCTTTATCTAATTCTGGTTCAATAACTTTAATTATCTGATAAGCTTTTTGGATTGGCTCGCCAACTGCCAGTCCACCAATGGCATAACCGTCAAAACCAATCCTTGTAATTTCTTTAACGCTTTTAAAGCGCAAATCTGGATAAACAGAACCTTGAATAATGCCAAAGAGCAAAGGCCTTTTAATTTTTGATTTTTGATTTCGGCGGGCATATTCTATTTTAGACCTTTCAGCCCAAAATGTTGTTCTCTGGACTGCTTTTTGCGCTTCTTCTTTAGTACAGGGCCAGCCGACGCATTCATCTAAGACCATCATAATATCCGAGTCTAAATCTCTTTGAATTTTAATCGCTTTTACCGGAGTCAATAAAATTTTCCGGCCGTCAATCTCCGATTGAAATTCCACTCCCTGATTATTCATTTTTCTCATCTTGGCTAAAGAAAAAATCTGATAACCGCCGCTGTCAGTTAAAATAGGTTTTTTCCACCCCATAAACTTATGCAGACCGCCAGCTTTCTTAATAACATCCATACCCGGTCTCAAAAACAAATGATAAGTATTGGAAAGGATTATCTGGACGCCCAATTCTTTTAATTCTTCTGTAGTTAAACTTTTGACTGCCGCCCGTGTGGCAACGGGCATAAAAAAAGGAGTGTCAATAACACCATGAGGAGTGATTAGTTTTCCTAAACGAGCCTGAGAAATTTTAGATTTTTTAAATATCTGAAACATTTGTTTATAATTCCTAAGGGTGAATTAAATGAAAAAAAATTTTCATTTGTGAACCCTGACGGAATTTCAAGGTTCTACGAGGACATTCGGCTGAACTCAGTCGAAGCCCGAAACGAGCAGGTTCTTATAGTTTAAAGTTGGAATAGGCTCTGCTTATTCCAAGTGCCAATCAAAAAAATTTTTAATCACCCTCTCGGCTGTTTGCAAATCTTTTTGAATAAAATCTTGTTTAATCGATGAATCAAAATCTTGATAAAGTAGTTTCTGCAAGACGGTTAAAGCTTCCCGGCTAATATTTATTTTTTCGTCTGCGTTTTCTTCTTTTAAATCGTGTTTTAGACAAACAATTCCACCTCTGGTTAAATTAAAAATCACCCCCTTAGAAATATCGTTTCTAACGGAATAAAATTCTTTTAATTGAATTAATTCTTGACAGATAACGCAACGATTTATTTCCGGGCGATAACCCAAAAAAGCTAAAAATTTAATTAAAAAAGCGTTATTGATTACCCGAATTTTATCCGAAGGTAAATGATTGATTTTTTTTAAAAACTTCAGAATTAAAGAAAAAATTTTTTGATCCGGTTGGTTTTTAATCAATTTGTTAATCTTTTTTAATAAAGCGTTGGTTTGAATAATCTTTTTTTCATCCCTGAAAATTCCCCTGAAAGATTCTTTGACTTCTCCTCCAATCAGATGAAAATTGTTTTTACCTGAGGCAATCACCAATTTTAACAAAGCAAACGGCTCCGCAATAATTGGAGCCAATTTGGAATTGATTTTTCGCGCTCCACGTATTAAGACTTCTACTTTCCCCGCTTCCCGACTTAAAAAATAAATTATTTGGCTGTCTTCCCGCCGATTTTCTTTATTTAAAACAATGCCCGATAAGTGTCGTGTCTTTGACATCTCTATTCCTCATTATAATTACAAAGGACGAGGCAAATGGAAAAATGTTAATTTTTACATTTGTGAGTCCTGAAGTAATTTCAAGGTTTCCTTATTAACCTCTGTTACCTTCCCTTTATTTTGGCCCCAGAAATCGCCTTTTAAATCCGTATCTAAAAATCTGGCCTGATAAGAAACGGATTCATTGGTAAATCTGTCCTGGGCTTTTAAAACAATATTTTCGGTCAAAGATATGATTTGATTTAATTGCGTTAAATCAGGAATTACTTTAACCTCAAAACCCGCTTCAACTAAAGAATATGGTCCTCCCTGATAAATATCCAATTCAGAGACATTCCAACTGACCTCTTTGTCGTTTTCGCTGTAAAGAACCAATCCATGAGTTGTTTTTGTTTTTCCCGTCCAATTAACTCCGGCTGGTAATCTTGTTTTTATAGAAATATCTTTCAAAGGACTTGTGGTATTTTTAAGCTGCCAAAATATCCAGAAACGGGTTTCTTCGCCGATTTGAGGAGGAAGAGGTCCGCTCCCCAGAGTCACGTGTTCATCGTCATAATACCGGGCAGACGCGTCTAAAGTCACGTCTGTTTTTATTAATAAATTAATTTCATTCCCCGGGATCTCCCAAACCGTTTCTTTATCAGCCAGTTTTCCCTGGGCAATAATTTGTAATTTGATTTCCGCTTGTGAATAATTATTTTTAACCGCTTCTAAAATTGTTTTTATTGGCAAATCAAATACTATCATTCCTTCCGTTCCCGGCTTTATCTCTTCAAAAACAGATATTAAATCGGAATTCCATCCCTCCTCCATTTTTTCTGAAAAAGAAGCTAATGAGTCGGGAATAATATTAGAAAAAATTCTTCCTGAAACAAAACTTGAGGAAGTTTGGGCGTCAGAACCTTGATAATAGTGCCAGCGAGCCTGATAGAGTCGGGAAAAATCTATATATAGATTGCCGGTTAATTTTAGCTTTAAACTAAAATCTTCAATACTCTGCTGAGTTTGATTTTGATAAGTCAAACTAACGGGCACCATATCCCCCCAGCCGCTTATTTGAGTTGCTTTTATTAAATCATTTACTTCCAGAACCGCGTTAAAATCAAATTTTTCAAAAAAGATTTTTTTTTCTTTTTTTATTTGCGAAAAAAAGTTATCTTCATGAAAAACTCCCGCCTCTAAATTGAAAACTAATTCTTTAACGGAAGGGTCCTCTAAAAAACCTTCAAATTCAAGGCCTTTCTGGTCTTGAACGTTTAAATCTTTAATTCGCCATTCAAGTTGTCTTTGGGAACTCTTTATCTCTGTTTCTTCAAGGTTGTCTTTATTTGAAACGATGGAACTGGCTTTTTTAAGGATAAAATTTTCCGGCCAATTTAAAATCACTTCTGCCTGGGAAATCATTTCCTGACTAATGTTCTCTAAAGAAATTGACGATTTTATTTCTTGACCAAAAGATGACTCCTCGGGAATCTGCCAGGTCAAAAAGATTGACGGCTTTAACATAACCGAAGACGACAAACTCTTCTGAAATTCAGAAGAAAAACCCGTCAAACGAAAATTTAAATTACCATCAAAAATTTGATCCTGATCAGCCTGACCAAAAAGTTGTCCTTTGATTTCTATCTCCTTTAATTCACCCTTTTCAATCCTGTCTAACGACCAGAGACAGCCCTGACTCAAAATTTGGTCGCAACCGGGAGAACTGGAGCTTAAAACAAAACCTTTAGGAAATTTTAAAACCACTTCCACTTTTTCCAAGTCATATTTTTCCTGATTTTTAATAAAAACAAAAAATGTGTTTCCTTCTCCCACTTCCTGCTCTGCGTGGCGATAAAGCCAGAATTTAACTCCCTGATTCTGATTTTCGTCTTTTTGGTTAAAATAAAAAAGACTAACCAAGCTAATCCCTAAAATTAAAATCAAAAAAATAAAGACCGGGCCTAAAAAACTTAGCCCCCTTTTTTTCGGCTGAGACGCTTCCATGTTAATAAAATTAACCGTAAAACTATTGTCCTTTTTGCTGTTCAATTGTCGCCACTACCTGGGAATCTGTCCTTAATTTCTGGGTAAATAAAACCTGTTGGCGGTTAATCTGCATTTCGTTTTCCGGAGCGTAAAGTTCATCACTGACATTAACCAAGGAAATCTGAGGTTGAGGCTGTTCTTTGCCTTCTTCAGTTGGATCTTGCTGAACCCGTAAATAATAAACGTCTTTCAAAACAAGAACTTGAGAGTTCTGTCTGCTGATATGACCAAAATAAGTGCGACCGTCCGCCAGAAAAACCGCATACCAATCACCCACTTTAGAAGAAACAAAAATGGTAAAAATCAAAAAAGCAACAATCGCCACCAAAATAATAATACCAAGAATCAGTAAAACCAACCCCTTTTTACCATTTGCTTTTTTTGTTTCTGAAACTTTTAATTTCTTTTCTGTTTCTGACATTTAAATAACATTAATTGATTAATTAAATATTTCTAACCTTTGCTTAATTGTTTATAAATAGACAGTGTTTCTTTGGCACATTTTTCCCATTTAAAATTTTTTGCTCTTTTCAATCCTCTGTCTCTTAACTTTTTGTTTAATCTCTTATCGGTTAAAACATCGTATATCGCCTGAGCTATTTGAGCGACGTCATATGGATCAATTAACAAAGCCGCGTCTTGAGAAACTTCCGGCATGGAAGAAACATTACTGGTAATCACCGGCACTCTCTTAGCCATGGCTTCAATGATGGGCAAACCGAAACCTTCATAAAGGGAAGAAAAAACAAACAAATCCGCGCCGCTAAAAAGACGTCCCAGATCGTCAGCGGCGATATAACCGGGAAGAATAATGTCTTTCCTATATCTTGACTTAAAAATTTTCTCTTTAATCTTCTTGGAATTTTTACCTTCTGCTCCGGCCAAGACTAATTGATATTTGGAAAAAAAATCTTTTTTTTGACTTATTGAAGAATGAATCAATCCATTTCTAAACCGTTCGTAAGCCTCAATTAAGCGGATGATATTTTTCCTTGGTTCAAATGTCCCTAAAAAAAGCAAATAATTATTGCTAATTTTATATTTCTTTTTTATCTTCTTTATTTCCGCCAGACCTCTTTTCCTAAAGAAACGTTGGTCAAGCCCATGATAAATGACTTTTATTTTTTTTCTTGGCAGATTAAAAATTTCTTCTAAATCTTTTGCCGTGGCTTTTGAAACTGCAATTATCTTGTCTGCTTCTTTGAGGATATTGGGAATAATTTTTTTTAAACTTCTAGATTCCTGCAACGGTATTGTTTCGGGAAACTTATAAAAACTCAAATCATGAACTGTCACTACGCTCGGTCCCTTATAAATACTGGGCATAACTAAATTCGGCGAATGAAAAACATCTAATTCTTCCCTGGAGATAACGGCGTTTACTAAAAAATGCATATAATCGGCCGGGATTAATTTTTTATACTGATTAAAGGGGAAAAATCTGATTAAAACGTTTTTTTGCCTGAATTTGGTAAGTCTTTTTTTCTGAACCAAACGGTCAAAAAACAAGAAATAAATGTTTTTTTTGTCAATTTTCAACAAATGTCTGACTAATTGATAGGTATAATGGCCGACTCCGGCTCCTTCGCCTTTTTCCGGGTTTAAAATTGTCCGGCAATCAATCCCAATTCTCATTTTTTAGAAATAAAATAATTAACTATCTGCTTGCTATTCAAAAATCATTGTTATTTTAACATATTCAAAAACCAGCGCAATAGTGCTATAATTAAGTTACTTTATTATTTATAAGATAAAAACTTAATTTCAAGGTTCTGGCGAAGCCAGGTTCTTATAATTTAATTACATTATTATATACAATAAGTATTAAATTTCAAGGTTCTGGCGAAGCCAGGTTCTTATAATGTGGATATTATGAATGTTATAGCCACCCATAAAAAAGCTTACTTTGATTATGAAATTCTTCAAACTATTGAAGCGGGGATTGTGTTATCCGGACCAGAGGTTAAATCAATAAAAAACGGCAGGATTAATCTTTCAGGCGGCTATGTCAATATTGACCGCCAGGACATCCCCTGGTTAATCAACATCCACGTTGATCCCTATGCTCCGGCGGCGCAAGTGCAAAAAAACTATAATCCAACTCAAAACAGAAGACTTCTTTTGCATAAAAAAGAAATTACCTCTTTGATAGGTAAACTTAAAATCCGCGGTTTATCTTTAATCCCTTTAAAGGTTTATGTTGAACGCAGAATTATCAAAATACAAATCGGGCTGGTCAGAGGAAAAAAGAAATGGGATAAAAGAGAAACAATTAAAAAAAGAGAAATGAAAAGAAAAATCGAACAATTGCTTAAAAAATAAGCGTTGTTGTAGCGCTTGAATTTCCGTCGTTCGCCCATTACGAAAATAAATTTTCGTATGGGCTCGCTAGGAAATATAAAATTTAAAATAATTTATTTGACTTGCTTCAAACTTCTTAAGAAGAAATAAGCGATTATTCCTCCGATCAAAGCCGTGACTAATTGCGGCCAACTCATCATACTCGCCACCTTTGTAGCGATTTCTTTTTTAAAAAGCAGATTAACCACTATTGAACCAGTGGCAAAAAGAAAAAGAAACTTCAAAATACTGGCGGAAATTACTCCTAACCAATAATTCTTATCCTTTAGATAATTAAAAATAATGATTAAAATAGCGTTGGAAAGCATAATGAAAGGAACCATAGGAGCCATGACAGGGGGTAAAAGTCCGACTGATAAAGCAATGACGCTGGGAATTAAACCAATTAATACGGCATTTTGGACCCCGAATAAATAAACGCTGACAAAAAGAATGGCATTGACTATCGTCCCGGTAATCATTTGTTTATGGAACATGGGAGCGAGGGTCAACAAACCAATTAAAATCAATGCCTTTACCAGGTTGGTTATCATTGTTTTGTCCAAAGCAATGACTTTAATGTTTTTCATATATATAAATTCTTAGTGATTCGAGACAGAATTAGTAAGATTAGTAATTCTCATAATTAATGTCGTCCTCGGGGCAAGATTTTAACCAACCCCCTCTTCTTTTGAAAATAATGCGTGTGGCAAAGTAAATGGATGTTTTTTCTTTCGTTTAAAAACTTCTTATAAATCTCCTTGACGATTGGATTTTGATGAGCCAATCTCACGCTGTTCGTTTTATCAACCTGATATAAACCTTTGGCCCGGTTTTTCCTGATTTCAGCGTCAACCGGAATTGGCTGGCCCCCGCCACCGACGCAACCGCCGAAACAAGCCATAATTTCAACGTAGTCGTAAAGATTCGGATTTCTTTTTAATTCTCCTAAAACTTTTTTAGCCTGCCCCAAGCCGTTGATAACCGCTATTTTAAGCGTTTGACTGCCAATTCTGACTTCTGTTTTTTTAATTCCCTCCATGCCCCGAACCTGTTTAAATTCTATATTTTTTAAATTCTTGCCGGTTATTTTTTTAACCGCTGTTCTCAAAGCCGATTCCATAACCCCTCCTGTGGCTCCATAAATTACTCCCGCTCCTGAAGGAAAACCAAAGGAACTGTCTAATTTTGTCGGTTTAATTTTCTTTAAATCAATTTTTTTTCTTTTAAAAAGACGAGCTAATTCTCTTGTGGTTAAAACGTAATCCACCGGTTTCAAGCCGTTAATTTCCAATTTTTTCTGGGTGATTTCATATTTTTTGGCAACACAGGGCATAACCGAAACAACAACAATTTTCCCAGGGTCAATGTTCTGTTTTTTCGCCCAAAAAGTTTTAATCAGCCCTCCCAAGATTATATGAGGAGAACGAACCGTGGTTAAATTGGAAATGAATTCCGGAAAATAAAATTCAACAAATTTCACCCAAGCGGGACAGCAAGAAGTAAACATGGGCAATTTTCCTTTTCCGTTTAACCTTTTAATTAATTCATCCGCTTCCTCAACAGTAGTAAAATCAGCGCCTACGCTGACATCAAAAACATTTTTTACTCCTAATTTCTTTATCCCCGCCACTAATTTATCCGTAATTGGCATTCCCGGAAGCAGACTAAATTCTTCACCAATGCTCGTCCTGATTGAAGGGGCAAATTGGACCACAATAATCTTGTTTTTGTCGGCAAACGGTTTTTCTATTTTTTCAAATTCCTCCGGACTTTCAAAACTTCCTCCCGGACAATGAACAATACACTGCCCGCAGTAAACGCAGTCTTTATTTTTATCCCTACTGGGAATTATTTTTATCTGCGCCCCTCTGTCTTTTATTTCCCAAAAACCAATGCCTTGTTTTTCACAAACATCAACGCAATTGCGACAATCAATACACTTTGAACTGTCAAAAATAAAAGCCGGTCCGATTTGATAAACAGGATAATCCGTTTTTCTATCCAAAAAACGATTAATTTTTATTCCGTATTTTTTAGCCAATTCCAAAAGCTGGCAGCGATAATTCCAAACGCAATCATTACACTCTTCAAAGTGCTGGGAGAAAATTAATTCCAAATTAATTTTTCTGGCCTTTCTGATCCGGGACGACTCGGTAATAATCTCCATTCCCGGTTTCACTCTGGTTGAACAAGCCGTTTGCAAATCTTTCTTTCCTTTTATTTCAACCAAACAAATTCTGCAATTTTCCTTTATGCCCAAATCCGGATGATAACAAAGAGCGGGAATATCAATCCCTTGTTCTTTAGCCGCCTCCAATGCCGTCTGACCTTCAAAAGCTTTAATCTTTTTTCCGTTAATTGATATTTGTATCTTTTCCTTCATAATTTATTCATTTTCTTTATCAAACTGCGAAAAGGAGTGGCAACACACCTTCCTATGGAACAAAAACAGGTTTCTTCCAGAGCGAACAATAAATCGTTTAACGTTTTTTGGTCTATGGGTTTTTTCCTTAACGTTTGATTTAAATGATAAACCCCTTCTCGACAAGGAACGCATTTTCCGCAATTTTGTTTAAAAAAGAAATCGGCCCATTTTTTCATTAAATAAATCGGCTTTGTTTTATTCGGGTTATAAACGATAACGGAACCGGTTCCGCCGACTTTCTGGTTTAATTCTTTTTCTAATAAAATACGCCCGCTTGCCCCTCCGCCGGCTTGAACAAAAAATTTAAACCGCGGCCAGTTATTCGTTATTTTTAAAACCTGTTTGACGCTTAATTTTTCCGATAATTCATAAACGCCCGGATTTTTTACTCCGCTTAAGGAATAAAAACGATTTCCTTTATATTCATCCCTGGCAATCTGAGCCACGCAATAAAAAGTCTCCACGTTATTAACCAAAGTCGGGCAGCCCCAAAGACCTTTCTGGGAAGGATAAGGCGGTTTGGATCGCGGTTCAATCCTTTTTCCTTCAATGGATTCAATCAAGGTTGTTTCTTCTCCGCAGAGATACCCTCCTGTCTTTTTAAAAAATTTAATTGGCAGATTGCCAATCAGTTTTTCCAATTTTTTTTTGAATTTCCGATAATAATCCTTCCGGAGATAAATATAGGCCATGCTATTATTAATGGTTTTTAAAGCGATTTCAATTCCTTTAATCACTTCTTGGGGATAATTCTCTAAAATAAAACCGTCTTTAAAAGTCCCGGGCTCCCCCTCGGAAGCGTTACAAATGATGTATTTCTTTTTCCCCGGAGCTTTTTTAACCATCTCCCACTTCAACCCCGTGGGAAAGCCGGACCCACTTCGGCCAAGCAAACCGGAATCTTTTATTTTCTCAATTATATTTCCAAGATTCATAAATTATTTAAAAAATAAACATTGATATCGGGGTGCCGGGAGTCGAACCCGGGTCACAAGACCCCCAGCCTTGCATAATGAACCGTTATACTACACCCCGATGGCATAAAACCTAGATTAGGACAAATTCATTTTTCTTTTCAAATCCTTCAAACACTTGGTGCAAATCTTTATCCTCTTGCCAGAGATCATTTTTGTCTGTAAATTTAAATATTGCCGCCTTTTAGTGGCAACATTGGAGTGCGAACGGGAATTTTTTGCTTGCGGACCGCGGCCGCAAATTCCACAACGTTTTGCCATATAAATTCATTATAACATATTAATATTGTAGCATTCTAACAGTTTAAAGCAGTTTCGACAAGTCTTTTAAAGAATTTTAAAATGATTAAACTTTTTATCTACATTATAATTGTTCTTTCAGCCATCATTCATGAATACGCTCATGCCTGGGCCGCTTATCAATTAGGCGATCCGACGGCAAAAAATGAAGGCCGCTTGACACTTAACCCTCTGGTCCATTTAGACCCCCTTGGAACGGTAATAATTCCCTTGTTTTTATTATTCACTTCCGGAGTGTTTATAGGCTGGGCCAAACCCGTCCCTTATAATCCATACAATCTCCGTGATTTAAAATATGGCTCTTTAAAAGTCGCCATTGCCGGACCGGGAATCAATCTTTTAATCGCCTTGATCTTGGGATTAATTTTGAGGTTTCTTTCTCCTGTCCTTTTAAACTATAATTCCAATTTGCCGTTCTTTTTGGGTTTTATAGTTTACGTTAATATCTTTCTGGCCCTGTTTAATCTCCTGCCTTTTCCGCCCTTAGACGGATCAAAAATATTTGCTGATTTATTCCCCAACCAATGGAAATATTTTATGCAATTGGGAATGATCGGAATCTTTATCGCTCTTCTTATTGCTTTCTTTATTCTTTCTCCTGTTGCCAATTTTGTTTTTCGTTTAATAGTCGGACAGAATTTTATACTTTAGTATCTCTGCCATAAGAAATTGTATGCCATCTTGACATTTTTTTTTATTAAAGTAAAATATAAATCATTAGAACATAAGAACATTCTCTGCTTGCGACAAACAAGGAAAAAAATTTTTGCGAGCAAAAATTTCTATGTTCCAATGTTAAAATGTTAAAATGAATTAGTATGCCGACAATTAATCAATTGATTCACAAAGGAAGGAAAAACACAAAGAAAAAATCTAAAACACCTGCTCTGCAGACGACTTTTAATATTTTAAAAAGGCGGAGAAAACTCATACCAAAGGGTCGTCCTTTTTTACGCGGCATCTGTTTAAAGGTTACTACGCAAACTCCTAAAAAACCTAATTCGGCCCTGCGTAAGATCGCCCGGGTAAGATTGTCTAACGGCATGGAAGTGACCGCTTATATTCCCGGAATCGGCCATAATTTACAGGAACATTCCGTGGTTTTATTAAGAGGAGGGAGGGTTAAAGATTTGCCCGGCGTCCGCTATCACATTGTGCGCGGAGTTTATGACGCCGGCGGAGTGGAAAACCGAAAACAAAGCCGGAGCATTTACGGGGCAAAAAAACAAAAATCTCAAAAAATAAAAGAATAAAATTATGCGAGGAAAACCTGTTTCTAAAAGAAAAATCAAATCTGACCCAAAATACCAAATGGCTAATGTGGCTAAGTTTATCAATTACGTAATGCAAAGAGGAAAAAAAAGCACGGCCATTAAAGTGGTTTATCAAGCTTTTGATATTATAAAACAAAAAACGCAAAAAGATCCAATTGAAATTTTTAAAAAAGCAATTGAAAATACTTCTCCCTTGGTTGAAGTAAGGTCCCGTAGAGTTGGTGGAGCCAATTATCAAATTCCTTTTCCTACCAATGAAATTCGCCGCTTTACCTTGGCTTCTCGTTGGATTATTGAAGCCGCTAGAAACAGAAAGGGTCGACCAATGGCAGAAAAATTAGCTCAAGAATTTTTAGAAGCCGCGGAACATCAAGGTTCAGCCATTAAGAAAAAAGAGGATATTCATCGTATGGCCGAAGCCAATAAAGCCTTTGCCCATTTTGCGAGGTATTAGAAGTTATGTCCGACGAATTTTTATTGGAAAAAACTCGTAATATCGGTATTATTGCCCATATTGACGCTGGAAAAACCACTGTTTCCGAGCGTATTTTATATTACACGGGGAAAAAACACAAAGTCGGCGAAGTTCATGAGGGTCAGGCAGAAATGGATTGGATGGTTCAAGAAAGAGAAAGAGGAGTTACCATCACTGCGGCGGCGACCACGGTGTTTTGGACCCCCAAAGGAGGAAAAAAAACGCGTATCAATATCATTGACACGCCCGGTCATATTGATTTCACGGCCGAAGTTCAACGTTCTTTAAGGGTTCTTGACGGCGGGGTGGTTGTTTTTGACGGCGTGGCCGGAGTAGAACCCCAATCAGAAACCGTTTACCATCAGGCTGAAAAATTCAGGATTCCGTTAATAGCTTTCATTAATAAAATGGACAGAATGGGAGCCAATTTTTACGCTGACATTGACTCGATTCATGAGAAATTAACTCCCAATGCTTATCCTGTTCAATTGCCCATCGGCACCGAATCCAATTTTAAAGGAATTATTGACCTGTTTAACCGCCGCGCATTTATTTATTTAGACGAAATGGGGAAAAAAATAGAAGAACAAGACGTCCCCTCTGATTTAAAAAACGAAGTTGAAAAATTCCGGCATAAATTAATTGAAGCCATTGTTGAACACGATGAAAAATTAATGAACGAATATTTAAACGGCAAAGAACCGAAAATCGGAGAATTAAAAAAAATCTTGCGCCAAGCGGTAATCCAAGGGAAAATAATGCCCGTCTTGTGTGGCTCAGCTTTGAAAAACAAAGGTGTCCAATTACTATTGGACGCAGTTTGCGAATATCTTCCTTCTCCTTTGGACGTTCCTCCGGTTGAAGGATTTATTCCTAGGACTGAAGAAAAACAGACAAGAAAGGCCGATTTAAAAGAACCTCTGTCCGCTTTGGTTTTTAAAATTGCCACTGATCCTTACGTCGGCCGCTTATGTTATTTCCGCGTATATTCCGGAACCTTGGAAGCCGGTTCATATATCTTAAACGCGACAACAAACAGTAAAGAAAGGGTGGGAAGAATTGTCCAAATGCATGCGAATCAAAGACAAGAAATAAAAGAGGTCCGGGCCGGAGACATCGCCGCTATTGTAGGAATAAAAAATACCACTACCGGCGACACCATTTGTGATCCCGATCATCCCATTATTCTGGAATCTATTGAATTCCCAGAGCCGGTCATTTCTGTGGCCATTGAGCCGAAAGGCAAGGCCGACCAAGAAAAAATGGGGTTGGCGATTAATAAATTAACCGAAGAAGACCCCACTTTCAGGGTAAAAACCGACGAAGAAACCGGCCAGACAATTATTTCCGGCATGGGCGAGTTTCATTTAGAAATCATTGTTGACCGTTTGACCCGTGAATTTAACGTTAACGCCAATGTCGGCCAACCTCGCGTTGCCTACAAAGAAACCATTACTTCTTCTGTTGAAAGCGAAGGAAAATATATTCATCAATCAGGAGGCCGCGGGCAATATGGCCATTGTTGGCTCAGAATTGAACCGCTGGAAAGAAGCAAAGGATTTGAATTTGTTGACGAAATCAAACGCGGAACAATTCCTAAAGAATATATTCCCGCTGTCAAAAAAGGCGTAATTGAGGCTATGGATACCGGTGTTCTAGCCGGCTATCCCTTGGTTGATATGAAGGTCTCCGTTTATGACGGCTCTTTTCATGAAGTGGATTCTTCTGAAGCCGCTTTCAAAATTGCCGCCAATCGGGCAATCCGCGACGGAGTGCAAAAAGCCAATCCAATCATTTTAGAACCCGTTATGAAAGTTGAAGTCGTGGTTCCGGAAAAATTTTTAGGAGAAGCGATTGGCGACCTCAATTCTCGAAGAGCCCAGGTTCAAGGAACTAAAACCCGGGGGCAAATAAAATTAATAGATTCCCTTGTCCCTTTGGCAGAAATGTTCGGTTACATGACTACTTTAAGGTCAATCAGCGAAGGTCGGGGAAGCTTTACTATGGAATTTTCTCATTATTCACCCGTTCCTCGCAATGTCCAAGAAAATATTATTGGAGAAAAAATTGAAAAAAAGGGAAGATAAAACAATTTGACTTTTATTTTAAAAAGAATATATTCTAAAAAGGGGGTGAAAGGTATCGATAGGAAGTTTAAATGTTAAAAACAGCTCCTTGTCCTGAGAAAGACATAAAAGTTCTCAAAAAAATAATTGCCAACAAACAGTTAGCATTCGCTGTAGCTTAAAATAAGCCATAGCCGCTAAAATTAAAGACTCCTGCTATTTAATTTTAGTGTCATCTTAGCAGGATCGGCATTTTCGCCGCCTGTACCAAAATGCTTAAAAAAAACAGGCTAAGGTTATTGGATTTTGTCCTGTTTCAATCCTAAAAACCAAAAAGAACAAACTGGACTACAAGAGTAGACGTTTTTAACAGTGCTTTCTAGACGGGAGTTCGATTCTCCCCACCTCCACCACCACATCATAAGATAGTACATTTAAGCCGTCAAAAAATAACTAACAGGTTTAAAAACAAACTTTGAAATATTATCGTCTCAACAACCAAATTATCTCCCCGCAGGTTTGTCTAATTGATGAAAACGGTAAATTTTTAGGCAATATCAAAACGGGTGAAGCCGTGGAAATGGCCAGACAAAAAGGATTAGACTTGCTTGAAATCGGTCCCAAGGCCAATCCTCCGGTGGCCAAAATCATAGATTTCAAGCACTTCAAATATGAATTAAAGAGAAAGGACCGCCAGCAAAAGAAACAACAAAAAATCGGCCTTATTAAAGGAATTCGCCTGACTCCCCGTATCGGGAAGCACGACATTGAAATCCAGGTTAATAAGGCAAAAAAATTTCTTTCCCAAAAACAAAAAGTAAAAATCGATATGATTCTACGGGGAAGAGAAAAGGCCCATTTTGACTTAGCCGAACAAAAAATCAAGGACTTTATTGAACTTCTGGGCGAAGTGAAAATCGAACAATTTCCCAAAAAAATGGGAGGAACAATAACTACCCTAGTGTCCCAAAAATAAGAACCTGACTTCGCCAAAACCTTGAAATTAAATATTATTGTATAGAAATTAAGGTAATTTAATTATAGGCAATGTCACGGAGAGTGAATCGCTTGAATTTCCACGCTAATAAATTAATTAAAAAACATGCGGACTCGCAAATCAATCGCTAAAAGACTAAAAATAACCAAAAAAGGAAAAATCTTGCACCGAACTTGTGGCCAAGATCATTTTAACAGTCGTGAATCGGGGAAAATAACGAAAAAAAAACGTCGAAACAAACCATTAAGCAAAGGCCTAAGAAAAACCGCTAAACAACACATAAAATATGTCAAGAATAAAAAGAGGTAAATCCCATTTAAAAAAAAGGAAAAAACTTCTAAAAAAAGTCAAGGGTTATCGCGGAGGAAGAAAAAGTAAAATTAAACTAGCTAAAACAGCCGTTCGCAAAGCCGGTGTTTACGCTTATCGCGACCGGAGAACAAAAAAAAGACAAGCGCGGGGACTCTGGCAGATTAAAATCAATGCCGCTTGCCGGGAAAATAATTTAAGTTATTCAAAATTTATCAATGTCCTTAAAAATAATAGAATTGAACTTGATAGAAAAATTTTAGCTGACTTGGCAGAAAATCACCCGCAAATATTTTCTGAAATTGTCAAAATGGTCCGGTAGATCAATTGGTTAGATCGTCGCCCTGTCACGGCGAAGGTTGCGGGTTCGAGTCCCGTCCGGACCGCCATTAATATAAAAACCGGGTTAAACGGTCTTTTTTTATTTCAAAATGCCCCTGCCAGGAATTGAACCCGGATCTCATCCTCCGCAAGGATACGCTCTATCCATT
>Ga0265594_1001321_pt1 | contig 19264 bp, 29 predicted proteins | sample saktaG_11_FD_190147 | JGI IMG/M metagenome (GOLD analysis project Ga0265594, IMG submission 190147) | Saline water microbial communities from Sakinaw Lake, British Columbia, Canada - sak_2011_5_24_80m | ecosystem: Environmental > Aquatic > Non-marine Saline and Alkaline > Saline ... | reverse complement strand
TAGTTGAAGGCCGCTGCTTGCACATTCTTCTCGGTGGGATGAACGAGGATCTGCGGCACGTATAAGTCTATGATACCATAGGTCCAGATCCAGTTCAGGTCTGATTGCGGGTCTTCTGCTAGCAACGTCTTCTCGCCGGTCTTCAGATTCAGGGCGTAGAGGGCGGCAGTGTCACGGTCGCTGCTGTCGGCCATGTACGCAACTTCCCCTGTCTTGTCGAATCCTAGAATGTTGGTGGTCCTCTCGTCTTCCATCCCTATCTTCATGAAGGACGTCCAGTTGCCGTTCCCTGCAGGCTCTAAGATCTCTTTCCCGCCGTCAGGCGTCATCTTGACCGCAAAGAGGACATTGTAGTCGTCGTCCACGTAGAATCCTACGAACTCATTATTCTCCTGGACCAGAGTCATGTTGCCCGTTTTTATGTTCACCCGGTAGAGATCATGAAAACTAGCATTGCGATTGTTGATTGCAATAACGATCTCTTCCGGGCACTTGTGGCTTATGGCCTGAACGTATGCAGAAATGCCTTCAAAGGGCGTGAGATTCCTGGTCTTGCCGTTGCTTAAGTTGACGCTGTAGATCCGCCACTGCTCATCACCACCTTGGTCCTGGAAGTATATGATATGGTCGTTGGTGTAGGCCCACCCATAGAATCGGATGCCGCGCTCTGTATCGTTCGTGACCGGCCTGGCAGCTTCAGGGTTGACTGCAGGTCCCACCCATACATTGAGCACCCCGTTTGCCGGGGCGAGATAGCTGATCTTGGACCCATCCGGGCTAAGCTGAACTCTGGTCTTATCTGGATTCCCAAACAGCAATTCTCGATGGATAAGCGTAATTTTCTCATCCATTTGTGTATACGTAGGGCTTGATTCGCCATTGCACCCAGCAAATAAAAAAGAGATTGATAATACGATTCCCATAAAAATTTTCTTCATAGTTCCGCCTTTTGCGAAGTCCTGAACTTATTTCGCATCCTTTAATTGTTTTTTGCCTGTCTCGATAGCCTTCCTAAATCATTCTCGAAATCGCCTGATTTTTCCATTTCCCAATCATCTCCTTCGCCAAATCCCATTTTCTGTCTTCAAATCCATAATGCGTGACCACCTGTTATGCGGCTAATATCTTGATTCCACTACGCTATCTTGCCGTACTATACGGACACTATTAAAACTTACTGGTCAGTAATTATTATTACTCGATAGCCAGATTTATATTTCATGAGTCTATCTGCAGTTAACCATGCCCAAAGTCCTTCCCGAATACAAAGAAGAAGCCAAAAAGAGAATAATCGCTGCTGGTGTTGAGGTAATGAGTGAGAAGGGATACAGCCAGACGACCATGGAAGATATTGCTGCCCATCTCGGTGTGAGCAAAGGGGCACTTTACCTCTACTTCAAAAGCAAGGACGACCTCATCGTTGAGAGCGCGAAAAATATGCAATCGCATCTCTCGCAACTTCGCAGGATGCAGATGGCAGCGTCTCCAACGAGGGACCCGCTCGATGTCTGGATCGAGATCCTTGATAATTTCTTGCCATTTGATCCAAAGATAAATACGCTTTATTTTGAACTCGTTGCCATAACCGAACGCAATCCTGAATTCAATATAACTTCTGCAAAAAATTTAGAGGATGAGATCGAAATGATAGAACATGAAATCGCCTCCCAGCAGCAGAAGGGGCTAGTCCGCGCCGATGCTGATCCTCGCACCATCGCGGTTGCTATGATATCCATTTTCAACGGCCTACGCTTAATGAATATCCTCGGTGTCGATCGAAATGAGATACGCAAGAGATGGACTGAGATGGGGCGGATTATGCTAGGGAGAAAAGATTAAGAGAATAAGGATATTATCCATTAAGTGGGACAAGAATAAAAATATCTACGGAGGCCTTGTCCCACCTGTCCCGGCTGTACCGGCAAATTGAACATGCTCAATATGATGATGCTATCGAGCTACATCCCTAAATCAAGTCGGCCAATCTAGGCATATTGAACGAATTTGAATATATATCAAGCATATACTTATAGAAACTTACACCTGTTTTCCGACATGTGTCCTTGATAGAAAGCATGTTTTCCCATGCAGCTTTGCCAAACTCTGATCTCGTTCCATAGCTGATCTTCCTCTTAACGACAGGCTCTCTAGTTGCTATCTCTGATTCATTATTCTCTGTGACCCTACATGCGAAGTATAAAACAGCTATCCATGCCTTGAGATTAGGATCAAACTCAGATCCTCTTACGTCCTTAGGAAGCTTTGCATCAAAATATTTCTTCCGCGATGGCGAATAATATCTAGGTAATAAATATCCGACGTTGTCAGTCTGAATCTTTACATCCCGAATAGTAACGATTGAACATGGAGAATAAATCAGATGAAGTCAACCCCTTCGAGTCAATGCCGCCATCGGTGATGGATAGATCAATTGGGTTGTGAAAGAATTAATCAACCATTCACATGAACTGGGTCATGAGCGGGTGCGAAACAATTTCAGGACGCAACGATCGATGCCTATGGGACAAACGTTTATAGCGCCACGAGGCCACGATGGGCCATGCAGAAGTGGCTCGATTCCCCGTGGCTGATGGCCTCCTTCCTTGCTGCAGCGGCGTTGCTGTTAGCCATATCAGGCCAGGCCGTCACCGTCACAGCGGGCGAAAGCATTCAGGAGGCTATCGAGCAGGCCTATCCCGGCGACACGGTCCTCGTCTCCAGCGGAACGTATCATGAGAACGTGTTCCTCACGGTGGGGATTGCCCTCGTGGGAGTGGATCAGGGCGATGGTCATCCGATCGTTGACGCGGCCGGCAATGGAAGCGCGATAACCCTCTCGGCCGATGGCTGTACGCTGGAGGGCTTGATCGTATCCGGCGGGGGCGATTCGGAGAGCGACGCTGGAATCAAGATACTATCCCGGGACAATGTCGTCCGTAGCAACCGGGTGGAGGGAAACGCCAACTGCGGGATACTGGTTGAGGCGGCCGGAAATAACACCCTCTCTGAGAACATCTTCCGGAGCAACGCGATTGGAATCGCTCTTCGAGGCGCCTGGGGAAATGCCATCGCCTCCAATCTCATTGAATTGAACGGAAGGGGAATCGAGATCCTGCCACGAGAGGTGGATGGGAGCATGACGCCTGCAGAAAGCGGCTTGGGCATCTCGATAAAGTACAGGCCGACCCTCGAAGGCGAGGACGTCCGAGAGCTGGGGCGAGAGGCTCGGGGTAACATCATCAGCAATAACCGGTTTGCGAATAACGGCCAGAACGCCTACGACGAAGGCCTTGACGATTGGGACGATGGATCGAGTGGAAACAGCTTCATCGACTTCGACGACCTGTATGAAGGATGCAGAGACAAGGACCGAGACGGCATCTGCGATGCTGGCCATATGATCCCAGGCGGCTCCAGCAGGGATCGCTATCCTTTGGCCTCGGAGGATGCAGCCTTCCTCTATCGATCAGACGGAAGAGGGGAGCTGATGCTAATGAGGATCGTCTATAATCCGGGAGAGGAGATGGAGGTTAGACGCAGCCTTCCCCTGGGGACGGGAGGCCGAATCGAGCTTTTGCCCGCAAATGGCACCTCGCCGATCGAAGCCGTCGAGGTCGAGGGAGCTGGAAGCTTGAATCTAAGGGCGCCGGCAGAAGAGGGATCGTACGACTTGAGGATCTTCGATGAAGGAGGTCTTCTCTCCTCGATAACCATAGCGGTCGAGGTCCCGGCCGTATCCGCATCGATCCAGTCTGCGAGCACCTGCGATACGATCCCGATCACCTATTCCGGAGCTCCCGGCCTCTTCGGCGACTGGATCGGGGTCTTTCCTTCCGGAGGGTCCGACGACCGGCCCATCGAGAGGAGGGTTCTTGCCGGCTCCAGCCGGGGCCAGCTGAACTTCATCGCCCCTCAATCGGCTGGAAACTACGACTTCCGCCTGTTCCGAGAGGGCGAGGCGGCAGCAATCGCCGAAAGCGATCCGGTGCACGTCGCGGCAAGCTCCGGCGTAAGGATTGTAGCAACGCCATCGACTGCAACGTCTGGGGAGGCAATCTCCGTCTCTTTCTGGGGGGGAAAGCCTAATGGGGTCATTGGAATGTACACAATGACGAGCCCCGACAAGTTCATGATCGATATGCAGTCACTTGGAGGGCGGAGCTGCGGTGCGATCACATTCGTGCCTCCGGGTCCAGGCAGGTACGACTTCCGCATGTTCGAGGACAACGTCTACAGGAAGCATATGGGAGCAAGCAACGTAGTGGTCGTCTCCTAGGGGGCAAGAAGCCTCTCCAGTTGGGCGGAGCAGTCAGGGCAGAGTACGGGGGGCTTCGCCCTGGCCTCTGCAGGCGATCTGGAGAGGCTCATGAAGCAGGGGCCTCTGCAGTGGTCGAGGCCCAGGATGTGTCCTACCTCGTGCAAAGCCTCCTTCACGAGCGTATCGAGGTCGAGGTCGGCTCCCGAGAGGACGGCGAGCCGGCCTGCAGCGCAGCCGAAGAGCTCTCCCGTTCTTGGGAAGAATAGGCTGTTATCCACCAGCCAGAGGGTTGGGTGGGCCCCGGATATCCTCTCCAGGTGGCGCAGGAGGAAAGCTGCGTTCTGCCGGGAGCCTGCAGGCATTGAGAGCCTGCCCCTGTCCTCGACCTCTATCCCGTAGAGATGGGCGATCGCCTGGGCGAGGATGGGCGCCTCTTTGGGATGATCGTGGTAGAGCCAAAGGATCATGTTTAATCCTTTCCTTCGATGATTGAAAAGCGAAACGGCTCGGCGGCATCAGGGCTATAAACCATAAAGGCTTCCTGGAGGAATATGGACCTTGAGACGAAGGCCTACCTCTTGTCGATTGGATCCGTAAGGCATGAGCAGCCCCTCTCCAGCGAGAGGTCCACGGCCGGTCCGGGTGCGGGGGGGCATTCCATATTCTTTCGATCCGGGGACCGGCAGGTCCGGCTCGCCGAGGACACAACCTCCCCCCTTCTTCTCGAACGCCTGGAAGGCGAAGCGATCCTCTCTTGCGAAGGTCGGGAGGTTGCAAGGGGAGTCCTCGTCGAGCCGCTCTGCCACTGTCCCGATCAGGCATACATCACCGTCTGCGAGCGCTGCATATACAACTGCAAGTTCTGCGCAGTTCCGATCCTTTGCGGCGCTGTGAAATCCTTTGCGAGCATTGAAGAGATGATCACAAGGGCCGCAGCAACTGGCCAGCTCCAAGCGATATCGCTTACGAGCGGAGTCGAGGTCTCCCCGGAGGCGGAGGTGGATCGGGTAGTGCACCTCGTCGAACGGCTGGGCCGCTTTCGCGTGCCGATAGGGGTCTCGGTCTGTCCAACGAAACGATCCAACCAGCTCCTGAAGGCAGCGGGCGCAAGCGAGGTCAAGTACAACCTGGAGACAGTCGACCGCGACCTCTTCCCCCGCGTCTGCCCAGGCCTCTCATACGATGAGATCATGGAGGCGCTATGCGAGGCAGTTCCCATCTTCGGCCGCGGCCATGTATTCTCAAACGTCATAATGGGGCTCGGCGAGTCGGACAGAGTCCTGATGGAGGGAATCGATGAGCTCGCGGAAGCCGGGATCTTGCCGACTCTCAGGCCCGTCTACCCCCATCCACTTCGCCGCGGCGAGCTCGATATGGTGCGGCCGGGGCCAGAGAGGCTGCTTCGGTTAGCACGATACGCCAAGAGGGCGCTTGATCGCTCCGGCCTTCGGGGGGACGCCGCCCAGACGATGTGCTACCGATGCACAGGATGCGACCTCGTGCCGGGACGGGATCTATAGGGCGCTCAGAACTCAATATCCTCATCACCGATCAGACAGGCCTTCTCATCACCGCGCCCGCTCATCTACTCGAAAGGAAAGGGCTTAACCTTTGCCAGCCGAAGGGATATCGGATGAAGATCGCTCTGCTCCAGCTCAACCCCACGGTCGGTGACATCGATGGAAACGCCCGCCTCATCACGTCAGCAGCCCGCAGGGCAGGGGTGGCAGGGGCCGACCTTGCGGTTGCGTCCGAGCTTTCCCTGCTAGGCTATCCGCCCCGAGACCTCCTCCTGGACGGCCATCTCGTTGCCCGATCCTGGGAGGTCCTGGAGGAGATGGCAGCAAGCCTTCGCGACGGGCCGCCCGTCCTCGTGGGCCTAGCCGAGCCCAATTTGGCCGATGTGGGCCGGCCCCTCTTCAACGCCGCAGCCCTACTACGCGACGGGCGCGTTGCAGAGGTATTTCATAAGACGCTCCTTCCAACTTACGACGTCTTCGACGAGGACCGCTACTTCGAGCCCGGCCAAGGCCCTCAGATCCTCGAGCTTGTTGGGCTTACGCTTGGAATCTCCATCTGCGAGGATGTCTGGAATGATCGAGACTTTTGGAACAGGAGGCGCTACCACATCGATCCCGTTGAGGAGATGGCGGCATCAGGGGCAAAAGCCGTGCTCAACCTCTCCGCATCCCCTTTCTCAGTGGGAAAGCAGCTTCATAGAGAGGCGATGCTCGGATCGATGGCCAAAAAGTACGCGCTGCCCTTTCTCTATGTGAACCAGGTTGGCGGAAACGACGATCTCGTATTCGACGGCAGAAGCATGGCCTTCGATTGCGATGGCCGCCTCGCCGTCCGTGGGGAGGCCTTCGCAGAAGACCTTGTGATCGTGGATCTGGACCCATCCTCCGGCAGCGTTTCGGGATCTATTGCCCCTGACGACATCACTGAGGAAGCGGAGATCTGGAGGGCGCTCGTCCTTGGGACGCGCGACTACCTCCACAAGTCGGGATTTAGAAGGGCGCTCCTCGGCCTCTCCGGTGGGATCGACTCTTCCCTCGTGGCAGCGGTCGTTGCAGAGGCTTTGGGGAAGGAGAACCTCCTCGGAGTTCTGATGCCGTCTCCCTACTCGAGCAAGGAAAGTCAGGAGGACGCAGCGATGCTTGCTTCCAACCTAGGGATAGAGACGATTGCCCTTCCCATAACCGATATCATGAAGGCATTCGAGGAGAACCTCGACCGAGCATTTCTGGGATTGCCTGCAGACGTCACCGAGGAGAACATACAGGCCAGAATCAGGGGCAACCTGCTCATGGCCCTTTCCAACAAGTACGGCTCCATGCTGCTTACGACCGGCAACAAGTCGGAGATCTCGGTTGGCTACTGCACCATCTATGGCGATATGGCAGGGGGGCTTGCCGTGATCTCGGACGTCCCAAAGACCATGGTCTACCGCCTTGCTCGGTGGCTGAACTCGCTCCGAGGCGAGGTGATACCCAAGGCAATTCTCGCCAAGGCGCCATCTGCCGAGCTTCGGCCCGGCCAGCGCGACGAGGACTTCCTCCCCCCTTATCATATACTCGACGAGATATTGGATCGGCACATCCAGGGGCATCAGTCGGCGAAGGAGATCGTCCAGGCAGGCTTCGATTCAGAGATCGTCGGCCGCGTGTTGCGCATGGTCCAGGCATCCGAGTTCAAGCGCAAGCAGGCCGCGCCGGGGATCAAGGTGACCGACAGGGCGTTTGGCAGCGGATGGCGGATGCCGATAGCCCGCAAGGATGCATGTCTGTAGCGTTTGCGAGATTTGGGACGAGCGTTCAAGAGCAATGATCGTTCGGGTTCGTTCGCTATCACATTCATCTATCGTTCGGAGATATGGTTAGTTGTTGGGATGGCTCTTCTGAGCTGCTGATCGCCAAGGAGTGGTCTCAGCGGGAGAATATAATAATGAAGATATGGATTCTGCCTGTGGCATTGGTGGTTCTGGGTTTGGCAATGATCCTTGCCCCGACCGTCGCTGCCGGCAATGGACAAGGCTCTAGCGACTGCGATGGAGTATGTGACTGCGAAGGAAGCGGCAATCAGAATGGCCCGGGGAGTGGTGCTGGCAATATCGCTCGCGGCTCCCAGAGGGCCAATTGCGTTAACAGCGGTGACGGTGAGTGCGACGGGAGCCAGAGGAGGACAGGCTCGGTGCTCTAAGGCACGAATATCTATATGGTATGACTGATATGACCGAGTGAGAGTCTGAGCGAGGAGATAGATATGAATCTTACGGGATCGCTATCCATCTCCGCCCTAGGCGTGCTGCTGGCCATTACCTTGGCAGTGGCCGCGGCTCTTCCGTCCAACGGCTACGGTGGCGGAGGGGAGAATGGCGGATTCGATGGTCCGATGATCGAGCCCTTTGCGCCAATGGGAGGACCTGGAGGGTACGACGATGAGCCCATGATGGGGTGGGCAGGTCATATGGATATGCCTCCCGACCATGCCCGCATGTTATACGGGGCAGATGGCTTCGCCTTCGAGGGAGATCGCCCTCATACATTGAGCATACATATCGGCCAGGCGAGGTTCATCCCCGCTTCATATGTGAGAGGGCTATTGGCCGAGAACAAGACATTGGACCAGATTAGGCAGAACCTCCTTGAGAAGAACGCCACGGTCTACAGCCATGGCATGCTCAGCTTCGACGGCAAGCCCTATCGGCTGGATCACATCAGCCTGATCCTCGGGGAGAACGGCTCATCCCTCGAGGCTGATCTCGTAGATCCCCGTTGCTGCCTTGCACCCTGGTGTGATCGGACCGAGAGCTGTCAGGTCCTCGGTGGCATTGCCCTCTCCTCGACAAAGGAGAATCCAGCGATTGGCCAGGGCCAGATGACGATACTCGATGGGGATTGGGCCCAAAGATACTCCTTGGTAGTGGATGCCGGGCCAATGCAATTTCCCATGCATTAGGTGAGGTCGAGCATGAAAGAAATTCATCGGGGGTTGAGAGCCTGAAGGGGCTCATCATACCGGTGGTGATGCTGATCGCGGCCACATCGGTCCAGGGATCCGACCTCTCGAAGGGCCAGGAGGCGCAGACCCTCTTCTTGGAGGTCTACCTGGAGAGCACGGGAATGGCGCTTGTGGTCGGCTATGTGGAGCCCCAAACGCTATCCAACCTCTCCTTCATCGAGGGATCGGAGTATATCTACGAGGAGGAGACCGGCCAGCTCTATGCCATGACCGACTCGCTCGGCCGAGATGGCGTCTGGGCAGATCTGAGCCTTGAGGGCACCTACTCTCTCTGCCAGGTCACCTTCTACATGCCAGATGGCGAGGCGGTCGAGGTAGAGGCCTCCGCCGGACTGGATCGTTACATCTACTCCGCTGAGGAGGGATGCGAAGTCCAGGTTTGCGGATACTCCGTAAGAGATCCTGCGGTCACCATCCGGCCCCTGCCATCAGGAACGGAGGAATGATATGAGATATACGAGACTGAGCATCGCGATTGCGGCAATCGTCCTCCTTCTGCAATGGGGCGATGCAGCAATCGTGGATATCCACCTGGGACCGGCCATAGTCAGCCTTGATCCAGGAAGGGAATACTTCTTCATCGAGATGGACGAAGCAGTGCAAGATCATCACCACTCCCCCTCGGGGGACTTCGACTATACCCTCTATCCGGCGACGATGAGCTTTTCACAGAACCGCATACGCCTGGAGCTGCGCGCGATGGACGAGCCCATAGAGGCCACCCCAGATCTGTTGCTTTATTCCCTGCTCGACTCGGAGCTAGCGCCTTGGCAGATGGAGATAGAGGATCTCCCATTGGACGGCCGGCCCGGGATCGTCGCCCGCGGACTGGGGAAGATGGGCCAGGAGGCCAACGCGGCAGCCTTCAGCCCGACGGATCGAACGATACTGCTCGTCGGCTCCGACCTTGGCGAGGAGGAAAGCATGAGCCTATTTCGATCCATTAGGGTGGACGCATGAGGAACTAGGAAGATGCCTTGCCGGAGGTGATGATCTACGAAGCTCGATCGCATGCTGACCAAGGTCAACCGCATCAGCGCATGGGTTCTGTTGGTGCTTATGGTGATCTACATCATCACAGGGTACGCCTGGTCGGATAGGATCATCATGTCCCTCAGGGAGGCAGTGCGCATACACACCACCCTCGACCTCTTGCTGATTCCGGTCTTTCTCATCCATGTGGCGATCAGCGCCAGGTTCACGCTGAAGAGATATCGCGTGGGCCATCAGCGATTGGTCGATGCAGCGCTCCTCTCGATCGCGCTGATCTCCTATGGCCTGGTCCTGATGGTGGAGCTGCGCTGAGGATTTGGCTTCTTAAAAGCGCATCCACGCTAATGCCAGAGGACGACCCCATGCCTGGGTCAGAGGCCTTCTCCACCTGTTCTTATGGTGATGGCCTCCTCGATCGATGTGATGAATATTCGGCCGTCGCCCATGCTCCCGGTCCTTCCCCCCTCCTCGATGATCTTCGCGGCTTTCATTGCCTCCTCGTCCTCCACGACCAGCATTAGCGTGGTCTTTGGCATGTCGTAGCTATGGCCTTTCACGCTGACCCCTTTCTGCTTGCCCCGACCGTATACGTCGAAGCGGGTGAAGGCGGGAAATCCGCCTGCATCCAGCCTCTTTGCCACCTCGTCCACCTTCTCCGGCCTGACGATCGCCCATATCATCTTCATCCATCCACCTCTGCCATGCGTTTCGATCGTTTCAATGCATAAGCATAGCGCCGCTGGAACGAGCAATGGCAGACGATACCTTTTTTAACATGGAAGTATAATATCCCAGTATATCTGAGGATCGGAGTAGCGTATGAAGGGAGAGCAGCTGCTGCTCGTGCTGATGGCCATCATGGTAGCTTCTGGCCAGGCTCTGGGGAATGTCGCGCTCAATGAGCCTTGCCAGGGCGAGGAGTACGTGAACACCATACGGGCATCGGGCACGGGGACGGTGGATATCGCAACCTCCATAGTGGATAAGAGGATCGCGCTCGAGTACTACAACGTCCTCTACGGGACGGGCGATTTCGAGATGGACTCGCAGAATCAGGTCTCCACAAGCTCCGGCTCTATTCAGGGCCAGATCAACGGATCGCAAGCCCCCCTCAACCTTTTGGATAGCACGAGGATGAGCTTCTCCGGGACTACGCCGCTCGTCGGCTTCAAGTCCATCAAGTCTAGGGCCTTCTACGGCGGCATAGGAGCCGAGGTCCAGGAGAGCTTCGCCGTGACCGAGATGGAGAGGAATGCTACAGCCTTCTTCGCATCGACTGCGCCTGCGTCTGGCGCTCCAACCTCTGCCCATCTCGTGGGGGTGGACTCCAAGAACAGCTTCAACGGCACCTGGCAGACCGATGCGAGCTGGCACAAGATCTTCTACAAGGACATTAGTACTCACGAGTCCTTCACTGGAGTGTTCGAGGTCGAGAAGCTCTTGAAGTTCCACGAGAATCCCGTATCTGAGCCCGTGGTCTCCCCTTGTGCGAGCATCGACTGCTGAAGGGGGCGGCAAACCGAAAAAGGTCGATCGAAAAACTGCCGGCGTATCGGGAGAAAACGAGGGAAAAGGCATGAAGACGGGGATTGCCGTAATCGGTGGCGTTGGATTTCGGCCCGATGGCCGGCCCTGCGATGTAGAGACGCCCTTTGGTAGGGTCTCAGCTTTGCGCACATCCATTGGAGATTCTGACGTTCTATTCATCCCGAGGCATGGCGAATGCCATCTGCCGCCGCACAAGATCGATTACAGGGCGCTCGTCTGTGCTGCGAGGACGGAAGGTGCAAGTCGCGTGATCTCGATCAATACCGTGGGCACGATGAGCTATCACGAGATGGGATGCCTATTTATCCCGGTCGACTTCGTGGAGTTCACCTGGGGCCGCAAGAACACGTTTTTCGAGGAACGCGCGGTCCATGTGGAGATGACCAAGCCATACTGCCCGGAGATCGCAAATCACCTTCGCTCCGCCATTCGGTCGCAAGCGATCGAGCCGCACGAGGGAGTCTACGTCTGTGCCCAAGGCCCTCACCTGGAGTCGCCCGCCCAGATTCGCATGATGAGACCGTTTGGTGATGTCGTGGGGATGACGGGCTATCCCGAGGTGGTGCTCGCCCGCGAGCTCGGCCTATGCTACGCATCGCTCTGTCTTGTGACGAATCCCGCTTGCGGGATGTCCGACCAGGCCTTCCAGGCAGAGGACGTGCTAGGGGGAATGGGTCGCTTCCAGGAGACGATCTGGCAGGTCCTCGCCGAAACGCTTGCAAGCCTTCCTTTGACTAGGTCCTGCAGCTGCTTTGCGGCGCTCGATAGGGCGAGGTTCTAGCTTACATCGCTCGTATCAGGACGCTTGCCTGGGCCTCGACCCCGCTGGAGTCGGTTACCTTGAGTATGATGTTGTGCTGACCCTTCTTGAGCTCGCTGGGCCTGATCGAGAGCTTCGCCCTGTTACCAAGTTGGCCGTTGATGTTGGACGACCAGCTATAGCTGTAGGGGGCAGTCCCGCCGCTCGTCTCCGACTCGAAGGGGAACTCGGCGCTTCCGGTCAGTATATTCCCGGCCTTCGGCGATGTGATCTTTATCGCAAGCGGCGTCCCCACACCGTCTGCAATGCCATCTTGGCCTAGAGGCCCCTCGTCGGCAGAAGGCCTCTCTCCTTGTTCTGCGCAGCCTGCGATGAGCGCGACGGCTGCGATGCATAGGACTAAGATAATCTCCAATACCCTCATGAGGGATCGACAGCAATGGTATTATTTAGCCTCTGTGGAGAAGATGCGCCGCACCCTCTCAGCGACGTCGCAGAGCCAGAGGCGTCTCTCTTCCGGCGTGCTTGTAACGACAGGGGAGTATGTTGCGCGGAGGAACTCCATGACGCCGCAGAGGCCGAAGATGCAGTTCTTCCAGAGTGTCTCCAGGGGATCGCCGAAGGCCTCCATCTCCCGCTCAGGCATCGTATCGGACGTGTTGAAGACGAGGGCGAACCGAGCGCGGAGATCTGGCGCGCCCTCGCCTGCGTCGCCCTCGAGGAAACGGTAGGCCACGCTCGGCCTCATCACCCGGTCCACCCAGCCCTTCAGCAAGGCCGGCGGCTGGCCCCACCAGTTTGGATGGACGATGACGAATCCCTCCGCCTGGGATGCTTCGCTGCAATGGTCGCTGATGATATCATCCAGAGGTGCGTCGTCTGGGACCTCCTGGTATGGCAGCACAGGATCGAAGCCCTCACGATAGAGGTCGTGGAAGACGACCTCGTGGCCGATAGCCTGCAGCGTCTCGACGACGCAAGCGGCGATTGCGTGGTTGAAGCTGCCCTCTCTCGGATGGCCCAGGATCACGAGGATCATGGATTCGAGGGAGACCTCATACTGGATAAGGACTGCCTCGGAAGATAGATCGGGGCGTGTGTGAGAGTTACTGAAAACCGTAATCGGTCGACCTTTTAAATATATTGGATTAAAACGACCGACAGCTATCGATTCTGGGCTGCCGATATATTCAAATTTTGTGAAAGTGGTCTAAATTCCAACCAGTTCGGAGTTCACGACCCTTCTGCGCCTTTTTGGCAATCACTGGCAATGGGCACGCGCGCCCTGTGACCCCGGCGGCCACCGTCCTTATCGCTGGAAGAGATAGCGCTGGTATCCGGGCCTAGGCTAGCCTGGGGCCGCCGGGCTGCAGGCAGTCGGGATGCCGAGGCCCAGGCGATTGGCCGCGGCCCCTCCGGAAGGGCGAGCACAAGGCTGCTACTGCTGATGATCACAATGAAACCTGTATCCACTAGCGGCCAGATGTCTAGCCAGAGTGCCGGGACGTAGCAGATCACAGAGCAACGCCTTTGGTGCGATAAGCCGGACGGCCGCAGGCGCGAGATGCCCCCCGGTCAGCGATCCAGCGAGCCGGAGCCTGGACCGGATAGCTTGTGGCTGAAGCTCGTTAATCGAAGCCTTGATCTAACAAGAGTTAGAAGATTATTCTAAATGTACCTGAACGACCTCCTGAAGACCAGGCGCTATGAGGTCCTGGAGATAGCTGCTAAGCACGGAGCCAGGAATGTGCGCATCTTCGGTTCAGTGGCCCGAGGGGAGGCGGATGAGGCAAGTGATGTGGACATCCTTGTGGAATTCTCACCCGGAACGACGCTTCTGAACCATGCAGCGTTGATATTGGAGCTAGAGGATCTGCTGGGTGTTAAGGTGGATGTTGTTAGTGACAGGGGTCTGCGAGAGAGAATTAGAGAGCGCATCCTGCGGGAGGCTGTGGCCCTTTGAGGGATGAGAAAGAGCTGCTCCTGGACATCCTTGATGCAATTGAGAAGATCGAGAAGTATTCAACCAAGGGCGAAGATGCTTTTTATGCGGATGAGCTAGTTCAAGTTTGGATTATTCATTATGCCCAGATTATAGGAGAGGCTGCAAGCAAGATCTCTCCATCCTTCAGAAAACTCCATTCAGAAATTGAGTGGGCGCAAATCACAGCCATGCGAAATGTATTAGTGCATCAGTACTTTGGAATAGATCTTATGGAAGTCTGGGACACAGCAATTCGAGACATTCCGATTCTAAAGGCGAAGATTATCGAGATACTGGAAGAGATCAGCAAAGGCTCTTGATGTCCAAATAAAAAAAAGCCGGTTTGACTCCCATTCATTAGCGGTTACCGTTGTAACGAGTTCAATGGGTTTCTGCTCCGCCCCAGGGTTTTTCCAAGGCTGAATCCATCCATCCGACATTCCGGAGTAAAGCTTGGGAAAGCTAAAATTTATTTATGTTACATAATGATGGTATTATAATAAATTCGTTCATTGTTTTGATTATAATGCTGTAATGTAAATTAAATTGGTATCAATGCTTCAGTCCACGGCTCAGATAATTGATCATAAGGAGTGTCTCGATAGGAGACAACTACCAAGTTGAAGGATGCTTATCTTTGATGAAACCGCTATCCGGAAAAATGTTGCAGCTTGGTCCGGTTAATCCGGAATGTCGGATCCATCCTCAGTTTCAGACAAGCGCAAAACCTGGTCTCCGGGTGGCTAGCTATCCAGCCAAAGCGCCTGCCTGCAGCATCTGCATTCCAACCGTCCGGCGGCCCGGTTCGAGGGGGGAGGGATCAGCGGTCATCAATCGGTTGATGTGAGACAGATACATGGCTTCGGCCCCTGCGATTGGCCGCAGTCCCTCCTGGATGGCCGGGACGCAGCATCTGCATCAACTCCCTACAAAAAACAATATCCCTACTACCTATTAAACGCTCACTTCTACGGATGCAGCCATCGTTGTCGGCTCAGGAATGCTCTGGCATTCGGCCTTCAGCCCTTCCAGGTGAAATTCTATTGCCTCCTTCATCAGCTCCATCGTTTCTTCTTTTGTTGAGCCAGTAGCGATGACACCCGGCAAATCCGGGCAGTAAGCTGCATAGTTATTTTCAGCTTTTTCGATGATTATCAGATACTTAGTCATCTTTCCCGATCTCTTTAAGTCCACTTTGTTTCAGAATGCTATTCAAAGTACCCCTTGGCACTTCGTCATCCAGTTTCCCTGAGATGGTCACCAGCCCTCCCTTAGAATGGTGCTTGTATTGCCTGTGACTACCTCTTGTTCTATCAAGGAACCATCCACCCTCTTCTACCAGCTTAATGAGGGCTCGAACTTTCAAACTTTAGCCTAGTCGAGATATTTTGACCAACATATATTAGGCTTCCGCAAGAGCGCTCTTAATCGACCGAGTCGCCTGATCTTCGTTTTATAAAAGGATTTATGAAGATGAGCAGATCACACAGTATCCTCTGGCGGCCCGGCCCGAGGCCAAGACTGCCTCAGCGACCTTCTGTTGCCCGGCAGAGGAGGGCCAACAGGGCCAGGAAGGCGAGGCTCAGGCGCCGCCGCAGTCCAGCGCCCTTCGGCGGCTAGCGATAGAGGCCATGGCGACGATGGCGATTGGGCTTGCACCAGATGCCGTTTGCCTCCTTATAGGCCGGGCGGACGATGCCGATGGCGATTCCTGGCGGGCTAGCGCTCGCTTCCGCCTGAATCCGTCGAAGCCGGGGGCGCCCGTGAGCCGGGGATGCGCCGCCCAGGGAGCCGCCAGGCTGCAGGCGGCAAGGGAGGGGTCGGCGCCGGGGATCCTGCAACGTCCGCCGCCCCCTCCCGGATGGGCATGCATGTCAGCTACTACAGCGATCTCAGGCAAGCGCAAGACCTGCAGCTTCAGGTGCCCGGCTATCCGGCCACGGGAGAGGCTTTCGCGATCCTTGGCAACGAGCCCGCGCCAGACGCTGGAGATCATCGAGAGGATAATCGGCGGAAATGTGGGGTGGGGGGAAGAGCGCTGCAGCAGGCGGAGGGGGGGCTGATCCCGCCCCCGGGCGGATATGGACCTGCGCAGATTGCGCCTGGCAGGTCCTGTCGGCCCTCGCCAGAATCCGTCGAGGCCCTGACGCTTGCCAGCCGGGCCCGCACCGCCCGGGGCTGCAGCATCCGGCTCTCCGGCGGCCATCTGAGACGGATCAGGTGCAAGAGGGGCCCGCCCAGGCGTGCTGACAGGAGCAGATCCCGCGAAGCTGCGGGAGTGGAAGAGGCAGGTGGATGGGGAGTAGAGTGCTGAGGTCTGGAATATTCACATCTTCCGCAAACGGATCCGGCCAGGTTCCACGACCGCGAATTTGCCCATCCAGTCAGACCTGGAGTCTATTGCTTCGATCATGATCTCTGTGAAATAGTCAGCGGACCGGAGGGGGATTCGCAGCAGGATGATGCCGCATGACAGCGGAAAGGCCGAGCTGCCTGCTAGCTCTCCAAAGTCCTTGTCAAATGTGAGAAGGATGCGGCCTTCTTTTTCAGCGAGCAACAGAATCTCTTGGGAAAGACTGTAGGTCCAGCTTTCTCCCAGTTGCCCCATCCTCTAGGGGAGAATCCTTGAGTCCAGCCTGTCCATGAGGATGCAGGCTCTATAAAGCGAAAGATTTTATCTTTTCACAGACGACAACTCTATCGATGTTTGCGGAATATATTCAGGCCGCGATGGATAGGGCTTCATACGAGATCATCGATAATCCTGAACCATTTTATGGGGAGATTCCTGAGCTTCAAGGTCTGTGGGCAACGGGCGAGACCCTCGAGGAGTGCCGAAAGAACCTCATGGATGCTCTTGAAGATTGGATAGCAGCCCATCTGGCGTGGGGCTACCCGGTTCCAGCGATTGGAGGTCATACTATCCAGGTCTCAAAGGAGCCGATGGCAATTGCGGGCTAGGGTCATCCCTGTCTCATGGCCTGAACTAATTCGGCGCCTAAGGAAGCTGGGATGGAGTGGTCCCTTCCCCGGTAAGAAGCATCCTTACATGTCTAAAGACGGAGTCTTCCTCATCATCCCCAATCCTCATCATGGCGATGATGTTAGCGTTGATCTTATCATGAAGATACTGAATCGAGCAGGAATCAGCCGGGGGGAATGGATAGGCGCAGCGTGATCCTCCGACGGATTTGGTCTCATTTTGCTTTGGCCATTTGCAGTAAGGACGAACTGATGATCATTCTGAGCGCGCTTGCCTTATCCGCGCAGGCGCCGCGTCGCTCAGAGGCTGCAGGAGGTCGATGCCGTGGCCTCGGGGCAGAAGCTCAGGAAAGGCGCCGAAGACGATTGCCCGGCGAGCTAGCGCTCGCATCCGCCTGATTCAGGCGCTGGCCGGGCGTGCGAGGACATATGCTTTCGTTGGCAGGATATCAATGTTCCAGTGCTAGAAGCTGATGGCAGTTCTGGCGCTAAATATTAATGCCTTGAGATAGATTGACCATCGTGTCTTTCTCTCTGAAAATGCTGCGTCCGGCCAAGGAAGAACTGGAGAAGATGGATAAAGACAAAGCGCAAAAAATCTATGACCACATCGAGCAGCTTAAGAAAGAACCTTTTAGACCACGACCGGGGATGAATATCGACAAAGTGGCAGGCAAGCTGAAACCCTCGGCCTACCGCTTGAAAATTGGACGAATTCGCGTTGAGTATTTCGTAGATGGGCAAAATATAATAATTTTCAATATTTTCATAAAGAGGAGAAAGTCAGATTACAGATAAGCAGATATATCTGCATAGCATAGAGGCATACGATGAGAAGAACTAGATCGCCTTGGCGAAATATGCTTAGCGATCGAGATTTTGAAGGCGTGATCTCAGAAGGCGAAGAGACCGAGTGCGCAGATGAGATTTGGGAATATTATGAGGCGCACAAGGACGAGCTTGAGGACTTGGATGAGTATGCAGGAACGCGCGGCCTTGTGAAGCATGTGAATTGAGGACTGCCCATCCATCAGCGCTCCCGATGACGAGCGGGGCCCGCGCCAGGAGTCTGCCCAAGGCCCGCCGCTGCCCCTCCCGGACGGGCGTGCGCGGAGCTATCGCGATTCCCTCAGCCAAGCGGGAAACCTGCGGCCCCCTGGCGGCTAACAATCCAGAGCCAGAGCGCCCTGGCGCGGCATCCGGCCCTCCGGCGGCCCGGCTCGAGGGGGAGACGAAAGCCTGGCCATGCGGCTTTCTGAGACGGATCAGGCACAAGAGGGGCCCGCCCAGGCGTGCTGACAGGAGCGGATCCCGCGAAGCTGCGGGAGTGGAAGAGGCAGGTGGATGGGGAGTAGAGTGCTGAGGTCTGGAATATTCACATCTTCCGCAAACGGATCCGGCCAGGTTCCACGACTGCGAATTTGCCCATCCAGTCAGACCTGGAGTCTATTGCTTCGATCATGATCTCTGTGATGTAGTCAGCGGACCGGAGGGGGATTCGCAGCAGGATGATGCCGCATGACAGCGGAAATGCCGAGCTGCCTGCTAGCTCTCCAAAGTCCTTGTCAAAGGTGAGCAGAATGCGGCCTTCTTTTTCAGCGAGCAACAGAATCTCCTCATCAGAGGTCTGGGGGGCAGTCTCGCTGACCGCCAGGACATCGTGACCGTCTCTGCGAAGCCTCTCAACAGATCTCAGAGGGACATTCTCGTCAGCCAGAAGTCGCATCAAATGCCTTCTTCCAGAACCTTGAGGGGAGATGTCCTCTCAGATCTCATGAGGGCGCTGGCATAGTGAAGACACGCATGAATGTCTTCCCGGCTCAGTCTCGGGTAGTTCTGGAGTATTTCGGACTGGGTCCAGCCGTTGGCGAGGAGGTCGATCACGAAATCCACTGCCAGGCGCGTGCCCTTGACGACAGGCTTTCCTGCAAGGATTTTGGGATCGGAGGATATGCGTTCTTGCCAATTCATGATAAAAATGTGATTTGCACCTTTAAGATACTTGTTTCAGAAAGCGTTTGGCGTCAGGTACTCTACCCATGCCAAGCTGATGAATAGGTAACAGTAGCAAACCTCCCAGATATCGATCCCTTCAAAGAAGGCGTGACTCGAATCCGCGAACAACCGCACCGACTTCGCGTCTTCGCATGACTCCTGACCTCCCATCTCCTTGGGCAGTACAACATGGAATTTTGCCGGGCTGCCATGGCCCTTG
>Ga0265594_1001318_pt1 | contig 19298 bp, 21 predicted proteins | sample saktaG_11_FD_190147 | JGI IMG/M metagenome (GOLD analysis project Ga0265594, IMG submission 190147) | Saline water microbial communities from Sakinaw Lake, British Columbia, Canada - sak_2011_5_24_80m | ecosystem: Environmental > Aquatic > Non-marine Saline and Alkaline > Saline ... | reverse complement strand
TTTCGAGTATATGGTATATAGAGAATGCCTGGGACAGACCTTTCAGGATGTAGCAAGGAAACTTGATATGAATTGGCATACAGTAGAAAGGTTATTCTATGAGAGATAGTGTAAACTTGTTTCTGTAAAATTGAGATTGCACAAAAGGCAGGTCAAAGTGTATCCTGATGTGAAAAGACATCAAAAAGGAGACACATAATGACCTACAATGATAACTATAACATCCCCGAAGAGCTGCTGGAACAGATTTGTGACCAGGGACTTGATGCAATACCTGATTTGATCAGGATTATACTTAACACTGCCATGAAAATAGAACGTCAGAAACACCTGGGGGCAGGTCCCTATGAGCGAACTCCACAACGTCAGGGACATGCCAATGGATATAAGCCAAAAACTATGGCAACCCGTGTGGGAGAGATCACCTTTGATATACCACAGGTTCGTGATTGCGACTTCTACCCCGGTTCTCTGGAGAAGGGGATACGCAGTGAACGCGCGCTGAAGCTTGCATTGGCAGAGATGTATGTGCAGGGAGTCTCTACACGCAAGGTAGCGGCTATCACGGAAAAAATGTGTGGCTTTGAAGTCTCCTCAAGCCAGGTGAGTCAGGCAACAGCACAACTGGATGGACAACTACAGGGATGGCGGGAACGTCCTTTGGGACCAATTAGGTATCTCTACCTGGATGCGCTGTATGAGAAGGTGCGTCAGGATAGTCAGATTCGCAATTCAGCCATTCTGCTTGCTGTTGGTGTTAATGAAGATGGCAAGAGGGAAGTGCTGGGAGTATCAGTATCGCTGGGAGAGCATGAAGTGCATTGGCGGAGTTTCCTGCAAAGTCTGGTTTCTCGTGGATTGATTGGGGTGAAACTCATAACCAGCGATGACCATTCCGGGCTTGAGAGTGCTCGAAAGGCAGTCTTCGGTGGAGTTCCCTGGCAGCGATGTCAGTGTCACCTTCAGCGTAATGCTCAGGGATATGTTCCACGCAGGAGTATGAAGGTTGATGTGGCTTCTGATATTCGTGCAGTATTCAATGCTCCAGACAAACATGAAGCTGATTTATTGCTGAAGAAGGCAGTAGAGAAATATTCAAAGGAAGCACCAAAACTATCAGCCTGGATGGAAAAGAATCTTCCGGAAGGATTGACAGTATTTGCATTTCCACGAGAACACAGACGTCTGATACGTACCACAAACGGTCTTGAACGTCTAAATCGTGAGATTCGTCGCCGGTCTCGCGTGGCAGTGCTTTTCCCGAACGATGCATCCTGCTTGCGTTTAGTAACGGCAGTGGTTATGGAGATTTCTGTTCTTCCGTCACTCGGCGGAACGAGAAGTGAAGACTGGCAGACGGGAAACCGATATATCAAATGGGATTCTGATGAGAATGAATAGCAGATTTCATCTCAGGAAAACACTTTTTACAGAAAAACTGTTGCATTATCCTATGAGAAAGCCTGTGAGCAATTCCAATACAGTGCCAAACAGTTTCCACAGATACTCGGTATTGACGAGATATCCAATAGGAAGGGACATAAGCAGTATCTGCTGGTAATCTCTGACCTGCAAAGGAACTGTGTGATTGATGTTTTGCCCGACCGTCTCAAGGAGACACTGGTGAAATGGTTCTGCTTTCTCCCTGCATGGGCTCGTGAAAACATATGTGTCGTATCCATAGACCTATGGGAGCCATACAAACAAGCTATACAGGAAGCATTGCCACATGCAGAGATAGTGGCAGACAGATACCATGTGATGAAGAACCTTAACAGCGTGCTGGACAAAGCGCAACGTGCCATGTTGCAAGTGCTGAAGCGTTTGCCCATCAATGATATAACCTCCACACTCAAGGGGTTCCGTTGGGTTTTGCTTAAGAATCAGGATAACCTTGATGCTGATGAGAAGCATAAGCTTGCATCGGTTTATTCTCTATCCCCTCTTTTGGGCAAATTGCATCAACTTAAGGAGCGATTCCGGAGTATTTTTGAGCATATCACAGACAGGAAACAGGCGGAACGTTTCCTGCAGGCATGGATTTGTGAAGTAAAGCAGTTTGGTTGTGATAAGCTGTTACCATTTGTGAATACTCTGGAGCGTTGGTGGGATCATATTCTCAATTATTTCAACCAGGGAATTACCAATGGCGCAGTAGAGGGTATCAACAATCGAGTGAAGCTTATCAAGCGTCGCGGCTATGGTTATCGCAATGTCACTAATTTCAGGAATCGGATCATAACAGAGATTAGTGGAGCAGGTCCTTTAGCCATAATTTACCACACTAATCTGCGATGAGCCATTTTATCTTCATAGCTCCAGCGCCTCCTTATTTAGTCGGTTTGTTGGAGCTATTTTACATCATTTCCAAGAAAAAGCTCAGGTTATTTTACAGTGACCATCACTATCATAATTCACATTATGAGGCGTCAGCCCCCCTCCCCGAAACACTCAAGCCATCTATTTATGATTGAATGCGATTCCAAAAAATCTGCTTGACTTTTTTATTCCTTTTGTTTATACTAGCACTCAAATGGTTTTGAGTGCAAAATAAAAGGAGACTATATGGCAGTATACACCATATATGATTTGGCGTTACAGACAGGCGTATCATATCACACAGTGTATTATTATATTCGCATAGGGTTACTCGAGTCAGAAAAGGTCGCCGGAACTAGGGTGCGTTTATTTGGGGACAATGAATTTGAGAGATTGCAGAAAATCCTAAATCTGCGAAGTCAAGGTTTATCCATTGAAACGATTCGGGAAATTCTAGCAAAGGAGGGTCCCGATGCCGAAAATATATGAAATGGTTAATCTTAAAGAAGATCCTTTTCGTATAAGTCCTGATCCAATATATTTCTATCCAACCACAAACCACGATGATGCACTCCAAAGACTCTATCTATCAATAGAGAATCGCGAAGGACTTAATGTCATTTATGGCGATTATGGAACTGGCAAAAGCACAATGGTTGAAATAATACAGAAAAGATATGGCAATAAAGATGACTTTATAATCGGCAAATTAGCAACAGCTAAGGCACGTAGTGACTTCCAATTCTATCTGCTTGTCATACAGGTATTTAATATAAAGCTCATTGGAAGAACAACATTAGCTGCTCGTAACGCCCTAGAGGCATTTGCACTTGAAAAAAACATTGCCGAGGAGAAAACAGTTATCCTCATTATAGATGAAGGCGAAGCTCTTACCCCAACAAGCATAGATTTATTGAGAACTATGCTTAACTTTGAATCGTCTGATAGAAAATTTTTCCAGATGGTTATTTTTGGTCAATTGGAGCTTCTACCCAAAATAAGAAAACGTCGCAATTTTGTTGATAGAATTAGTATGTCTTACGTATTAAATCCCCTCAGCATGGCACAAATGAAAGCGATGATTGAATTCCGTTTGAAAGTGGCTGGATTAGATGCCGATACAAAACTAATAGAGGATGATGCTTACGAAACCATATACAAATACACAAAGGGGTTCCCAAGACAGACGGTAACCCTATGTAATGAAGCACTAAAAAGCTGTGTATTAGATGGCACATTCGTTATCACAAAGGAGATAGCATCATATCATGGAGAAAATCAAAAGAAGCTCTACGGAGACAGAAAGATTAGAAGCATCTAAGATAATATCCCTACTTGAAAAATATGGTGAAGCTTCACCCGTTTTTCTTGTCAATGAAATGAACGCTGATAAACTTTCTAAGGATGATTATAGGCTGATCAGCAAATATAAACAGGGAAAATGGGAAAGTATTGATGACTTTATAGCAGATGCTCAAGCTTCAAATATACTATCTATTGAACCACAGACAGGTGTATCATCTGGTGATATATCATCAAATGATATACGTGCAGATAAAACCAAATCAAATAAGGCATCTAAAGGTGTATCACGTCATGATATATCACCAGATGATACACTATCAGAGGTTAAAGTTGTTAACAACTTTTATAAGATGGATATTGATGTAGCTGATCAGGCATTGGCATTAATGGATATATATGAACAATCAATATATTTTCGGCTCTATCGTCTGTCATATGGGCATGGAAAAAACCACTGCACAATTGGATATACTACATTGGCTCAAGCCTGTAACATCAAGTCGGTTAATGGGCTAAAAGGCAAAATCAATAATCTTATCAATGACGGATGGCTCAAAGTTGCTAATTGGGATAGAGAAGCAGGGACTACTTATCGAGTCTATCTTCCCGTTGAAAACAAATTTAAAAGCAAAACAAAAATAGAGTCCATAGATGACGAGCATATAGCATCCCATGATATATCACCAGATGCTATATCACCCAATGATACACCCCATATATCACCACATGATATATCACCACATGATACACCCCCCCTTAAAACCAATGATAGTAATGGCTTAGGGGGGGGTGTATCATACCATGATATATCACCACATGATACCACTATAGAAAGATCTTTAAAAGATCTCTCTCTCTTAGTTAATACGTTCTATAATATAATAGGGCAATCAAAAATATCGAAGCAAAAGAGAGAGAGAGCGGAAAAAAATATTAGAGAACTCACGGAAGACGGATTCAGTCAAGAGGATATAGTTTTTGCCATTAACTGGACGATAAAAAACGCAAAAGAAAAGCCCTATGACTTTGCTCTGATAAAGGATACCATAGGTCAGGCAATGGCAGCCAAAAAGGAAACAGAAGCAGAAAAGCAAAAAGAAATTGAAAGAGAACAAAAAAAAGCAAAGCAAATGGAAGAAAATAGAAAAGCTGACGAAGAAAGAGAAAAAATCAATGCCCATAAAGAAAGCCTATCTCCGGAGAAAAGATCAGAGCTTCGTGAAAAAGCACTAGATGAAATAAAGAAACTGGAAAACGTAAGAGAGGAACTCATAAGCGAAGTCCTGATAGAAGCTAAAGAAAACGAGATATTAAGGAATGAACCATGAAACTAATGCGAATATACATTGAAACTTCAGCAGTTGGTGGATATTTCGATGACGAATTTATGCAATCTACACAAAAATTCTTTGAGATGCTACTGCAAAAACGTTTTATTCCGCTCATATCCGATATGCTAATAGAAGAGATTGTTAGAGCGCCACAGCAAGTAAAAGAACTAACATCAAACATCATTCAAGCAGGTGTGGAGCAAATTCAGATCGACGATGAAGCAGTTGACCTCAGAGATGCTTATATCAGCGCCGGAATAATCACAGAACGTTACGAGGATGACGCCATGCACGTAGCACTCGCTACTTTGGCAAGAGCGGATGTTATTGCAACATGGAACTTCAGGCATTTAGTCAATCCATCTCGCATTAGAGCTTTTAATGGCATCAATGCCATGCAGGGATATGGTCCGGTTGTTATCTTAACACCCAGTGATCTCATTCAGATTCTGGAGGAAAACAATGAGCAAGAAAATAAAGAAATTTGATTGCATTGACATGAAACGCAATATTCAGGAAAATATATACGAAGAAACTAGACACATGAGCCGTGAAGAATATCTGGCATTTATCCGCAAACAGGTTGATGAAAGTCCCTTTGGGAAGTTACTCAAAGCAAACGCATTGAAACATGAATTAATTCACAAATAATTTATTGACATTTACACTTTTGGGGTTTATAATATCGTTGTTTCATTTTGTAACATAAAAGCATAAAATCCGATAGGGGTAATGTCAAAAAGTTGAAATTTATCCAAAAATGCCCTTAAAGCCTTATGAATACTGGGCTGAAGGCACTTTTGCATATGTCTGACCCCTATCGGATGCGCATGGTTATTGGTTTTTTGGCATGTTAAAGGAGTGATTTTTTGACTTTTTTGAGGCAAAAAATGTGGATAACTCGACCCCTATCGGATCGTGGTATCCAAATCCTTATGGCGTAATGGATTGCGGAGGGGTAGGTTAAGACAGTAGACCCGTTAGAGCTTTTTCGGATAAATAAACCGAGAGAGCAAGGGGATTAGAGATAGTGATGGACAGAGGTAGAGATATTGTCATAATGACAATAGGTAAGCAAAAAGGAGAGGTGTTGGAAGAGGAATTGCTAGCAAGTTGCGTATTGAGAATATAATTAAGTAAAAATGGACAGACTCATCTTGTGGCATCCGAAATTATTTGACAACTGATATTAAGATACTTTTTCTAGCCTGATTTTTCTGCTTTGATTCGCTTAATCATTGCTAATGTGTCATCACCGACAAGCTTTCTATCCTCTGCCAACCATGCTCTTGCATGCTCAATGATACTCACAATGTAAAGCCTGACAAGGTAATGTGTGTCACTCCTGCAAGGACGCTCTCCCAAATGGTATTTCACTTTCTTTGTTGAGTTTGATCTTTCACAACATGAGCGTCTATCCATCAATTCATGAAACTTAGGACTATTCCTCGATAATGGCGGATACAGCCTTGGGTCATCTGTTGACTTAACATAAACAACCGGTCCCATCTTCGTCCCAGTATCACAAAGCACCTTGTGCGGACATTCATCTGGAAAAGCATTCCATAGGTGTTGACCATTTCTGTGAGTAGGTCGTTTCACAGGGCAGTTATAGACGATTCTGTGCTTCTTCTTGATGTATCCACATAAACGCATCAACAAACCGGACTTACATACAGGAACGCCATCTTCATTGACTTTCTTTGCACTTCCTGAAGGCGAAGGGTGTGTTCCTTTCCTTGGATTGAGAGCGATGACAGGTATGATATGGTCGTCCATGAGATACTCATAGTTGCCAAGTGAATCATGTCCAGCATCATAGACAACATGGCTAATATCCCAATTTTGTGCTTTGGCTATCGCGTCGGACAGACCATGCTCTTTTAATGTTTTTTTAAGCCTGTCAAAGTCTTTCATGGATTGAGTGTAGTCAGTTTCACTGGCAGGTGCAATGCTAACGTGTAACGGCAAGTCATGTCCGTTATGATTGACAATGTGTTGGTAATATGTGTGACCGAAGTAGTAGCAATCCCTGTAAGAGTCATATCCCCAGTTGGCAGTGGCATCAGAATAATATCTGTCGTGATTGCATTTGTATATGCCGTTCTTATGGCATTGACAGGAAGGCTTTCCGTTAGGATTAGCGCCGGAAGGTAGAGCGGAGCCATCACCACATAGATTGAGCTTTGATGTATCACCTAACATCCCCCTTTTGGCAGAAGGAATGATAGCACAAGTGATGAGAATATCTTCCAGACGTTTGAGTAAGTCATCGGGTCTTGGTTTTTCTTTGTTAGCATTCAGTTCATCCTTGAGTTTTTTGGTTATTGAGTCATATTGTGCAATATCAGATTCTTTTTCTTTCTGACGAATTTCTTTTTCAGTTGTAATGTTTCTTTTATGCCTGCCTTTTCTGAGTTTGCTGGGTTTGACATAGTGTTGACATGGCTTTTGGTATTTCCCATCTTCCAGACGGTCAATGAAGTCATAAAAAGTGCCAATTCCGGGAGTTTTGGCATGTTGGGAACTGTCTTTAGCGAAACCAGCGATGACAGCGAGTCTCGGCTTGCTTCTTAGTTCGTCAACCCACAGGGAGATACTTTTGAACCCCAGAAGAGTCATAAGTAGCAAAGCACGTAACATAGATACCGGATCAGAAGGTGGTCGTCCTCTGTGAGAAGGAGCGTAAAGAGATTCCAGTAAATCTCTGGCAGGATCAAGATTGATAAGCAGGAGAGTCAATACAGCGGAAAGATGGTTTTCAGACAAAGCTCTTGACTTTCTTCTAACCCATCTTGTAATATTATTACACAAACAGTCAACATATTGTTGATGATAGGTGCGCATGATATACCTCCTCTTGCAGCGGGTATATATTTTGGTGTTTAGCGCACCTATTGTATCATCAGACTATCTTTGTCTCCATATTATTTTTTTGATGGTCTCGATCAGTATAAATGTGGCAATTCCTGCACCAACCGTCAGAGAGAATGTAATTATGTAATCCATATTTGTCACCTCCATAGAATTTCCGAGAGTTATATCGGCATAAGAAAAATAGGATTGAGTAGTGTTATTTTGTTTCTCTGGATCCCAACCAATCAACGCTATAGAATTTCCGAAAATGCTCCGTTATCAAGGGGATTGAAACTCTATCCCGTTTAGCTTGTTAAACTCTGCCAGCCAATGACAGTTAAGACAGTAGACCCGCTATCAAGGGGATTGAAACTTCTGCAAATGCGAGCGATATACTGAGCAATAAAAGAATTTTATAGAAAAATTTTGCCCTATTTTTGATGTTCTAAGAGCCCCTCAAAGGAGGCGTTAATGCTCGATGACTTCAGAATAGCAAAGCTTATCTTCAATTTTTTGGCTTGTGGAGATGGTCGTTTACCTAAATATAAAGGCAGTACTTTGCGAGGTGGTTTCGGTTATGTATTCAGGGACATCGTTTGCTCCAAAGAGCAAAAAGATTGCGGGACATGTGAAAGCAGAGATAACTGTGTCTATGTTTATTTATTCGAGACTCCCGTTATCCAGCCTGAAGATAAGTTCTCCAAGTACTCCGATGTCCCAAGACCCTACATAGTTGATCTTTGTGGTACATCAAAAAGTGTATTTGCAAGGGGAGACCCGTTTCAGTTCGGGTTAGTTCTGGTCGGCAAGGCGATTGATTATCTTCCCTATTTTATCTTCTGCTTTGATGAGCTTGGCAGAAGGGGGTTAGGGAAAGAAAGACTTATATTCGACCTCCAAGGCGTTTCTGGATTTGACTTTGCCAAAGGTCAGTGGACGCCAATATATGACCCCGATGCCAATTTACTAAGAGACGACTTCCCAACTGCCATCGCCAACCAACTTCCATTCAATCGCAAAGATACTCTCACATTAGATTTCCTCACACCCACACGCATAAAATATCGAAAAAAATACATAACAGATATGGAATTTCACGTCATGGTGCGTAATCTTCTGCGCCGGATTACCATGCTCATGCTCCATCACTGCGATTCTGAGTTTGATTCTGACGTCAATGAATTGATCGAACATGCAAAAACGGTGGATGTGCTGAGATGGGATTTGAGATGGCGTGATTGGTCTCGGTATTCAACACGTCAACGGGTATCAATGGAGCTCGGTGGCTTTATGGGGAGTGTAACCTACGAAGGCGACCTTGAGAAGTTTATGCCCTTGATTGCCTTAGGTGAACAGATACATATCGGCAAGAATACGACGTTTGGATTGGGGAAGTATAAAATCAGCAAATAAGGAGAGAGTTATGGGCAATCATAATAAGATTTTAGAGCATTTGGCACTGAATCAGGCAATAAAATGCCAATTGGATAAGATCATTGTTCAGGCGAATAAAACCGTGATGCTATTGAGCGAGGACAGTGGTATGGAGGAAAACCAGATTCGTAATGTCCTAGATGTGGCTGTGGAGAGCAATCATATTGAGGTCGTAAAAAATTTTATACGATACCAGATAGGTCGTAGCAAAATTGGGGAAAAATGGCAATACGGCGACTTTGGCGAAAAGGTTATTGAAGAAATTGAAAAGGGCATCGTCAAGAAATGTGCCGAATCAGCGTCTCAAAAAGCCTTAGAAGAAATCATTGGGAGGAAGGGGAATTCCGATCAAGAATACCTAAATGATATGGCTTATGTCAGACTTACTGCATTATATCTCGGCTATCTTAATCGTGCTTTTTACTATTGTAAGAAAGGCAATGGTTGGGACAAATTGGCAGGAAAGGAAGATGATAATGTTTCATGAGTTTAAGAGTAGGCTTAGATTGAAAGGCAACTTGATAGCCGAGACTGCTTTGAGAATCGGTGGAAGCAGGTCAATAGAGCCAATAGGCACTGACCTTCCTGTTGTTAAAGATTCCATGGGAATGCCTTACATTCCGGGGTCAAGTTTCAAGGGAGTTCTGCGTTCACGAGTAGAGCAATTGATGAGAACGCTAATTAAGGGCGAAAAAGGAGCTTGTATTCCGATTGATTTAAATGAATGTTGTATAACTTCAGGCGATATTAATGGGATGAAAGACGAGGCTAAGGGGCAAAAAAATGAAGACGAATACCTTACAAATTTAATCTTGGGAAAATTATGTCTGGTTTGTCAGCTTTTTGGTTCTCCATGGTTTGCGTCGCGAATACAGATAAGCGACCTATATGTTGACAAAGACCTTTGGTTTGATCAGTATCAGATAAGAAATGGGGTTGCTATTGATCGGGATACAGGAACTGCCAAAGATGGGGCGTTATATGATTATGAGGTCGTGCCGGCTGGAACGCAGTTTGGGTGTGAGATAGTTGTTGAAAATGCAGAACCTTGGCAACTGGGAATGTTGATGCTAGGGCTTCATCCCTTTGAGAATGGAGAAATAACAGTTGGGGGCGGTAGTAGCAGAGGATTAGGGAAGGTAAAAATTAGCTGGAAAGAGCAAGGTCGTATGTATTTTGCTGTCAATGGAGATGCCGATAAATACATAAACTTCCTTGTAGGCAACTCTCAAGGCGATCCTGTTGACAATATCAAAATAGAATCTTGGATCAATGAATTTAAGAAAAAAGTAATGTGTTTGAGACAGGAGGGCGGGGAATGCACAAAGAATTGATTAATGAGGCAACGATTAAGCTTATTATTGAGCCCGATGGACCAATTCTCATCAAGGCAGGAGAAAACGGAGCCGACCCTACCCGCCCGATTATGGAATTTGTGCGCACTTATCAGAACGATAAGGAGATAATCTATCTGCCGGGGAGCAGTCTCAAGGGTGTTGTCCGTAGCCATGCTGAAAGAATTGCCCGAACAGTTGATAAATCAGACAAAAAGAATTGGCTTTCCTGTAATCCGTTGGGTAGTGTCAGTGATAGAAATTGTGAAAAAGGTGAGGATTATTCTTGTAACAAATATTTTGAAAATAAGGGAGTTAAAGAGCGATTGGGAAAAGATGAGTCCAAACGAGGATCGGCAGTCTATAAAGAATCCTGCTTTATATGCAAAATGTTTGGAAACACTGCGCTTGCCAGCCATATAAATATTACTGATGCCTACCCGATAGGTGACGTTAAAATAGAGAGAAGAAACGGAGTTGCGATTGATAGGGTATTCGGTTCTGTGGCTGTTGGACCTTTTCAATACGAAGTTGCTACTGACGGTAAATTTGAGACTAATATACATATAAAGAATTTCACCATTGCACAATTGGGGTTGCTCGCGCTTGTCCTGCGGGATATTCATGAGCAGCGTGTGCCTTTGGGCTTTGCCAAATCAAGGGGTTTGGGAAGAATTAAGGCAAATATTGACTACGCAAAAATCAACTATCCGACCGGGGAATTTCTGTGTGTAGAAGATAACAAGCTATATGGAGTTGGCAAGCTTTATCAAGTTCCGAAGGATTATTGTTTTCCTGAAGATGATTATATTGTGCAGGATTTAAAATATGATCCCGATGGATGGTGTGGAAAAAATGTCAAACTGGAGGGTATGGAACCCGATCAGCCGCTATATAATTTATGGTTGCAATGCGTAGGCAAATGGTCAGGTTTTGTGAAAGAGGAGAATGGAAAATGAGAGAATATCAAAAAGCTGATAAGCCATATAGATTTGTAAAAATACCTCCGCTAAAGGATAGTGATAGAGAAAAACCTAATAGGCATGACAGATATGATAAAGATACATTATCTGGGATTCTCCAATGCGAGATAGAAGCTTTAACTCCTATCCATGTTGGCTCCGGATTGTTGGAGTTAGGAACTGAGAAAGGAGTGCCTTTAATAAAGACACACACGAAATCAAACGGTAAAGCCATCATTCCAGGGTCATCGCTCAAAGGCTGTCTTCATAGCATTGTGGAAGCTATCACTCCGTCTTGCGTTTCTATCACACGTGCTTATGATAGCCAGTTGTCAAGTGGGGCAAGTACCTGTAAAAACAACGAAAGCCTTTGTATTGCGTGCCGTATGTTTGGGGCAATGGGATATTTGGGCAATGTGCGCTTCAGTGACGCTGTTTTAAGGGATGGATGGGATTTAACAAGGGCGTCAATACCACAGCTTTATTCTACTAGAGATAGGCAGAAAACATACTTTGATAGAGATGGTAAGGTCTGGGGGCGCAAGTTCTACAAACATGGAATCCCGGCGAGTGGAAATGTTCCTGTTGAGGTATGCCCTATAGGTTCGTTTTTGGATTTTTCAGTTGCCTTTGATAATCTAACGGAATCGGAACTTGGATTGCTATTGATTGCTATGGGTAAGGGAGAAACGGAAATATATCCTAAGCTAGGTGGAGCTAAACCGGTTTGTTACGGATCAATAAAAATTTCTATCACTGAATTAAAGTCCAGAATAATTAATGATATGGAAAATGCCTATCTTCAATATTCGTCTGTCCCAACACCAATGGATTTGTCCGAATATTTAAAAAAAGATAATGAGCTTTTGCGGAAAGAAAAGTTAGAGGAGCTTGCGAAAATATTAAACCGAGATGATATGAAAGAATGCCCTGCCGGCAATTATTAAGATGATTCATTTTATGCGAATTATGGAGTATATTGTGGAATATTTAGAATCTCTGGACAAAATCGACAAACTTAAAACTAAAATAAATATTCTTGCGGATATTGATGAGAAAGTCTTTATCTTGTTAGGGGCTGGCGCGTCAAAATCTTCAGGATGTAGTCTTTTTATTGATATAGCTAATAAAGTAAAAGAGAAATACAATCTAAAAGCAGATAATAACAATCATAGCATAATGAAAGCATTCCAAGATTATCTCAAAAACGTTAATGATGAATATGAGCGTTATGCTATGCTACATAGTTATTTTGAGGGAAAAGAATTGTCATTGGGGTATTATTGTCTTGCTGAACTAATATATAAGGGATATTTCAATGGCAAGGTAATGACTTTAAATATTGACATTCTACTTGAACAATCATTTCAGTCGCTTGGATTGTTATACCCGAAAGATTTCACTGTGTTAATACCAGAATATCATAAAGAAGAAAAAATTAAAAAAAGTCTGGAGTTTAAAGAATCCAGAATTCCCCCACATATTAAGATAATAAAGCTTCATGGAGATCTATATGCACCAATTTTTATGTTACGTCCGGGTGAAACGTTTGAATCATTGCCATATATAAAGAGCTTTTTGGAGCAAAGCTTAAATAATCATGTAATTATAATCGGATACAGCATGTCGTTTTCAGATTTTGACATAGCCAAGTGTTTTGAAAAAAACAGAGAAAAGAATATATGGTATGTTAACCAAGATAAGCCTATGGATAATTCATTCGCGATTATGGTTACCCCCAAAATCAAGACCAAAAATAGACCAAAATAAGGTGGATCATTAACCATCTGTTGCTCTTTGAAAATCATAATAAACCTGATTTGGCGTTCTATAATCAAGGCTTTGATGAAAGCGCTCATTGTTATAGAAACGGAAATACTTCTCTAACCCTTGAGCCAGTTCCATTACTGTATCATAATTCTTGAGGTAGATGTCTTCGCATTTGACCGTTCTCCATAAGCGTTCTATGAATATGTTGTCAAACACTCTACCTCGCCCATCCATGCTGATCTTCACACCAGCAGATTCCAGATGCTCTGTGAAACTGCGGGATGTAAATTGGACTCCTTGATCTGTATTGAATATCTCCGGTTGACCATGCTTGAATGCTTTTTCCAAAGCATTGATACAGAAGATATTGTCCAGTGTGTTGGATAATTGCCACGATATAACATAACGACTAAACCAATCCAATATTGCCACAAGATACATGAATCCATGGCTCATAGGCACATAAGTAATATCTGCACTCCAGACCTGATTGGTTCTGGTGATAGGGATATTCCGCAGGAGATATGGATAAACCTTATGATCTGGATTATTCTTGGTCATACGCCTTTTGATACCGACTGCCTGTAATCCCATAAGATTCATCAACCTGTTTATTCTCTTTGGATTGACTCCATAGCCTTGTTTCCTCAAATATTCAGTCATTTTCGGATATCCATAAAAAGGAGTCTTCAGATACTGTTCATCTATCAGGCGCATCAGGGTCAGATTCAACGATGTTTCCTTTGCCGGTTGATAATAATATGTTCCACGATTGATTCCTATCAGTTTACATTGCCGTCTGATGCTTAAGACAGAATGATTTGGCTCTATCATATTACATCTGTTATCAACTGAATTGGGCAGATTTTTTTTTGAGCCATTCTAGCTCCATCTTGAGACGACCAATCTGTTCATACAGCTCTGATTCCTTGATAGTTTGTATTTCATGTTTCCCATTAGACTGAAACACCGTTTTCCCATCTTCTAAAATCTTTTCTTCCGTTACTCGGCGGAACGAGAGATGCTTTTTCCAAGTGCCTATCTGGGTCGGGTGTAGGTTAAATTCACTGGATAATTGACCGATAGTTTTTTGCTCCTTTGCTGCTTCTAAAGCTACTCTGAACTTAAATTCCGGACTATGATTTCGGCGTTTTACTGACATATATCTCCTCCACAAGTCTAAGGTATAGGATATTTATTATACCTCAAATTCCACCTTAGCTTGTGGTCTAATTTTTGGGGGTAAGTATAACCAGTAAACAAATGGCTCATAATACAAAAGCCAAACGAAATTCCGCAGTATATAATATATCTATTCTTAACAGACCGAAGGTAGAATAAAAGGCTTAGGAAAAAGAAGATGAGGGCGATATTGCGTGGATAGGTTGCATAGTGCCATTTGATTGATATGCTCAATATAAACAGCAATCCTGCAAACCAGCCGGATATTGAATCTTCAAATAACTCCTTATGCCACCATACACAGGCAAGAAAGATCAATCCAGCAAACACAAAGGACAGATTTCCCCAAAGCAAATGCGGTGCAATACCTGTAATTTTAGATAGCAATATATATAAAACATTTACTATTGAATAGTGTGGTGTCGTTGGGAAGTTCAGATAATATGGGTCTCCGCCAAATAAACCATTTTCAACGCCTCTTTGGATTATTGCGAGGTGCATCCATGTATCGTATCCCATATTATAGATCATTTGGTGTGACAAACTGGCGGAAATCGCGATTAAAGCAGTATCAATAATGATAACCGCTATCAGAATTATTCGTTTTTGTGTCTTTGATAACGGAAACAAAAGGGAGAGAAATGGCAAAACATTGACAGCGCATACTGGCAAAACGATGAGATAAGCAAATGTATCACCTTGAGCTCTTATATTTTGGATGAATTGAGGAAACAATTGAAACATATCCATACACCAACTGCAAAATTATGACTGACGTTCCAGTTGTTTATTTTATAGCTCAGAATATGATGCTTTTACAAGATTTATTTTATCACATTATTGACAAATACGTATTTAAGTAATATACTTATTATGTAAATTAGTAATTAACATTTATGAGAAACATCAAATATACAGAAGAGGCGAACACGATGACACTTGTTAAAGTTATCAGGAATGGGCAGATAACTCTCCCTGCTGGATTAAGAGAAAAGCTCGATATCAAGGAAGGGGACTATCTGGAAGCGGAGATAAAGGAGAAGGAGATCATCCTTCGTCCCAAGGTGCTCTTTGATCGGAATGACGCTGTAAATCAGCTTCATAAGATCATGGACGACGTTCAAAGCCGGACAAAGGATATAGACCCAGAGGAAATTGAGCAGGAAGTAGCAAAGGCAATCCGGGAATTAAGAGAGCGAAAAACGTCATGATAAAAGTAGTGCTTGATACTAACGTTTTGGTCAGTGCCCTTCTGTCCGGTGACGGAGTTCCGAATAAGATTTTGAGATTGGCAGGACCGAACTACCAGCTTTTTATCTGTCAGGAAATTATGGAGGAAACTAAGGAAGTCCTGCTCCGACCGAGGATTCGGAGAAGAATACCATTGCCTGAAGATAGTATTAACGCCTTCCTATCCGCAATCCAAAGTGTCGCTGCGGTTATAGAGGACTTGCCCTCAATTCATGTTATTGATGATGATCCTGACGATAATATCATTCTTGCTTGTGCTATTAAAGCCGATGCTGATTACCTTGTCAGTGGAGACATTCATCTGAAGCAACTTGGGAGATATGAGGGCATCCGTATTGTATCTCCATCAGAATTCCTTGCCATCATCGTTTAAGCAACTTTGCAATCGGTGTTCTTGCTTTATTGACTTTATGTCCTATCTGAACATAATTGACACTACGTCATGCCAGCCAACTCCAAAATAAGCATTTCACTATCATCAACAATAGAAGCAGAGGAACTTACTGTTATTGTAGGCTAAATTTTATCCCACGTGGAAATACTTTGCTCCAGCTCAATAATTTTCCAATTATCTCCCACCTTTTTTAGCTTAACTGGACACTTTCCCGTCGCGACTACCCGATCGTCATTATCATCAATATCATTAAATGTCATTTTATACTTAAATGTTACCTTGGCTTCATCATCTGATGCAGACATAGACAAAATATCAGCGTTAAAAATTAGATTTTCGCCTCTCCCAAATTGCCCCATAAAGGCAGACTTGATATCCTCCGGATTATCAACTATTTGGGTTTCAGCAAAGCTCATAATCAATTTAAAACCATCGGCAAAGCATGACAGCAGTTTGTCAATGTCTTTGTCCCCATATGCCTTAAAAAAACTATTTAAGACGTATTGAATTTTATCCTCTTTATTCATCCCAATCCCCTTTTTAATATTAGCTTAGTTTCCTATTTTACTCATTATCAAAACCATATTAATCCCTAAAACAGGGATTTGGCTCTATCAGATGTGGCGGAAGAATATGAGGAAGCAATGAAGTCTTTTCCGATACGATAAATGGAGCTTATTGCATCATTTCGCAGCGTCAGTTCTGTTACCCCAACAACTGGTAAACAGCCTTGCCCAAAAAACTCTTGTCCTGGTCATGGATGGTAGTCCTGTTGGGCACGGGTGTCGCACACTGATGTTGAGTGTTCTCTATAAGAAAAGGGCATTACCTCTAGCGTGGCTGGTATCTCAAGGGAACAGGGGACATTTCTCAGAAGAAGACCATATCACCCTCATAGAGCAAGTCAAAGAAATCATACCAGAAAACGCGCATGTGATGTCCCTTGGTGATGGGGAGTTTGACGGCATCAATTTGCAGGCAGTGATGGATAGCTACGACTGGAAGTATGTCTGTCGCACTGCCAAAGATACCATCATCACTCAGAATTCTGCACCCTTCACATTACAGGAACTAAAGATTCAGCCCGGTGGACGCATCACACTCCTTTCAGTTGCCATCACACAAAAACAATATGGTCCTGTGCAGGCAATTGCCTGATGGGATGAGAAATATGAAGACCCTATATATCTCATCTCAAATCTTTCCATTCATGAATCCATTGATAAAGACCCATGTGACTGGTATTCACTGCGATTCAGTATTGAGACACTGTTCTCCGATCAGAAAAGCCGTGGATTCCACCTGCACAAAAGCCATCTTAGTGACCCTGACAGACTGGCTCAACTGATGATAGCAGCATGTCTGGCTTACATATGGATTATCTATCTGGGTAACCTGTCAATCCAACATGGGTGGAGCAAGATTATCCATCGAACCAAACGCTGTGACCTCAGTCTTTTCCAACTGGGATTGCGCCTGTTAGACTACTTCCTGAACCAGGAAATGGAGATACCTGTTGCTTTCAATCGAGTCGAGTAAAAAGTGTACGGTAATGAGTATGGCACTTAACCTTACAGACCCAACCAGTAGTTGAGTTTTACAAGGAAAACATTCTCACCTTTATCTGATACGCTATCCCTGAGATTATCATAGGCGTTGAGTGCTGGATTCTCTGCTTCCATGAACGTTCCACGAGATTGTGACCATACAACGAATAGAACACTGCCGGGTCTATACTCCCAGCGGAAAACGGCGTTGCTTCTAAGGGATCGGCTTACAAAATCTGGGTTGAAATCAACATCGTAAGACCCAAACTCATATGATCTCGGGCGCGCAAGCTCGGTGAAGTTGCTGTAATCACCCACAGCAATGAATGGTTGCATATAGAATTGAAAACACATATCCGGTGTGAAGCTTATGTTTGCACGCATTGAAATGTCAATGATTTTATTTTGCAGCTCTCCGAAGATATAATGTGTGCCATCAGCATCATCCACGTTCCTCACCCATTCGTAAGTGACATGGTTTACGCCATATGACGGTCCGATATTGATCTGTATATTCGATGCAGGTTTGATGCCCATTCCCAAACCAACCCGAAGGTTTTTATTGAGCCCTTTATCCGCCCTTGCTCCATCGGCATTTAACCAAAAGCTAAGGGGCTTCCGTCCATCCGTCCCAAGGTTTGCGAAAAAACCAACACTCGGCCATTGAACCATCACAGGACCGCCTCTTGTCGTTGTATCATCAAACGTCTTAAAGCCTCTTGAGACACAATATTCTGAGAACCAGTTATTCTTAAGCTCAATCCATTGATAGAAATTGAGTCCTTTTCCTATATTGACGCCATCGTAATTCCAGTTTAGCCATTGGCAAGTCCAGAAACCTGTCTTGCGAGCCAATAATATCGGCCTATTTATGTCCAAATGGATGAAGCTGAACATATCAATTGTGCCTGCACGTTTCATGAATCCAAGGTCATTGGCATTGAATCCCGGTGAACGGGCATCCAGATTCAATCCCCCTCCTATCCATTTATGCCACTCATTATAGTGTAATACTCCTTCATATCCGGTCTTCCTGTCGCGGGCAGTTCCTGATCTGCTCCCTGCCAAACGTGTAGAGATTGAATGTTTGCCCTCACTCCACCTGAAACCACCATCAACCTCACCGGTGTAGGCAGGTAGGTCACCATCACGATTCACTGCTGTCACCATAGCACCTACATTTGAGCTTTTCAGCACATCCTGCTTTACACGTCCCACAAAAAAATTGGTCATAGGCTCAATAAGATACTTTTCCTGCTTTATCTGCTCAATGCCTGTTATCGGGTCATTATACGTCCGCTCAATAGTGGCATATTCATTTGCTGTGACAGCATTCATAATACCAAATGTTGTCCTACCTGATGTCTTGCCAGAAAGCTTCGCAGCACTCAGAATGGTTGTGGAGTCAGGCTTTTCTACAATCCTGCTATCTTCTGGTATAGGGAACCGCCCTGGTTGTTTGCCAATGCGCCTGCTATAAAAGAGGCATGACCCCGGTGTGCCAAAGATAGTATTCCCTTCCACAAAAAACGGGCGACGCTCTTCATAGAATGTCTCAAATACCGAGAGATTCAGAACTGCCGGGTCTGATTCCACCTGACCGAAATCCGGAT
>Ga0265594_1001317_pt1 | contig 19304 bp, 14 predicted proteins | sample saktaG_11_FD_190147 | JGI IMG/M metagenome (GOLD analysis project Ga0265594, IMG submission 190147) | Saline water microbial communities from Sakinaw Lake, British Columbia, Canada - sak_2011_5_24_80m | ecosystem: Environmental > Aquatic > Non-marine Saline and Alkaline > Saline ... | reverse complement strand
TATTGAGCTTGTAGAAACCGGCTGCCGTCGCTACAGCCTGGCCGCTGCGGTTCATATACTGCCACGGCTTTAACAATATTAACTTGTTATCTGCAAATTCGCCCAAGCCAAAGCGAGAGCCGAATTTTCTTTTTCTTACGTCTATGCCCAACTCTTGAGCCAGCGAATCAACGACCTTAAATCCGGTATTGTGTCTCGTATCAATATACTTGTCGTCAGGATTGCCCAGCCCGACGACCATTCTCATATCGTCCATTGTTCACTTTTATCCGGCCCGGTTTATTTTTTCTCCTGAGCTTCGCCGGCCTCAGGTTCCTTTGTCTCGCCTATAACCTCTGGAGCAACCGGCATCTCCTCTTCAACCTCTTCGGTACTCTTGGCGGCGGCAACCAAATGGCACGTGACTAAAAGAGTCTCCGGTGAGCTTACCAGGCTTATGCCGTCCGGAAGCTCAATGTCGCGGGCATGCAGGTTGTCACCTACATGCACATCTTTTATCGAGACAACGATTGTTTCCGGAATGTCGGATACCCTGCACTCAATTTCCAGATGATCTGTTTGTTCCTCGATAATACCGCTTTCGTGAGTGCCGGCGGCCGTGCCTTTCAGTTCAATCGGTACTGTCACCTTCACCCTTTCGGCTACATTGACCCGCATTAAATCCACGTGAATTATGTTTTTTCCCAGATGGTCGTACTGCAGTTCTTTTACAATTGTCTTTTCTTTCTTTTTGCCGATCTGTACATCTATCAGTCGTTGTCCGTGATGCAGTCCTTCGGTGAAGTTGTGTGCATCCAAAGAAATAGCTGCCGGCTCCTCCTTGTGGCCGTACACAATAGCAGGGATTCTGCCTTGCTCACGTACCTTCCGAACGGTTTTTGAGCCGGTTTGTTCTCGAATTTCAGCTTTTAAAAGTAACGTTTTTTTCATGTCCCGTATCCTGATCAAATATTGTTAAACATGTTACTAACGGATTCGTTTCTGTGAATTCTCTTTATTGCTTCACCTAACATGGAAGCTACGCTTAAAACCTTGATATTGCTGATCTTTTTAGACGTCTTGTTGTGGGGTATCGTATCGGTAACTACCACTTGGTCGATAGGCGTTTTTGCCAGCCGGTCCAACGCCTGCGGGGCAAAAACGCCATGCGTGGCGCCGACATACACCTTTTCGGCCCCGCGTTCCTTGACCAGATTGACGGCACTGCAGACCGTCCCGGCAGTGGCAATAATATCGTCGCACATCAGGATGTTTCTGCCGCGGACCTCGCCGATGATTTCCTGAGCTTCCACCTTGCTGCCGCTCAGGCGTCTTTTGTGTACAATCGCCAGATCTCCGCCGAGTTGTGTCGCGTATCTGGACGCTGTTTTCATATTACCCACGTCCGGCGAGACAACCGTCAGATTATTGATCTTCAAATCCCGGAAATATTTGCTCAAAACCAAGTCACCTGCCAGGTGGTCAACCGGTATATCGAAAAAGCCCTGAAGCTGATGTGCGTGCAGATCAATCGCCAGGACCCTGGAGGCGCCGGCGGTGGTAATCATGTTTGCCACCAGTTTTGCCGTGATTGGCACACGCCCCTCGTCTTTTCTGTCCTGCCGGGCATAGCCGAAGTATGGGATAACCGCAGTGATCCGGCTGGCACTGGCCCTTCGCAGGCAGTCCAAAAAGATCAGAAGCTCGACCAGATGCTCGTCAACAGGCTCGCACGTCGACTGCACGACATAGCAATCTCTCCCGCGAACATCATCTTCCACCCTTATGGCTTTTTCCCCGTCCGGAAAACGTTCGATCTTTGCGCCGCCCAGCGGAATCCCCAGATACTTGCAAACATCGCTGGCTAATACAGGATTACTGCTGCCGGAAAATATCTTCAGATTGTCATTCATAAACATCTGTCTTGGCCTTTCCGCTCAATTTGTTCACACTTCCCTGTGAAACCACCGTTCCGGCACTTACTTTTGAGCCGTCTTTCAGCTCGAGGGGCGCTATCAGTACGGTGCCGGAACCGATATAGCAGTTATCACCGATGTTTGTTAGGTTCACTTTTTCGCCGTCGAAATTTGCCGTGATCGAGCTGGCCCCGAAATTAACATTTTTTCCCACTGTCGCGTCACCGATATAGCTGTGGTGGCGGGCCCGAACGCCATCGTCTAAAGTCGAGTTCTTAACTTCGGTATAAACGCCCAATACGACATCGTTTTTCAGGACCGTGCCGTGCCTTAAATAGGCGAACGGCCCGACCCGGCAGCCCTGGCCGATTTTGACTTGACCGTGAATATATGTGAACGGCTCAATCACGGTGTCCTGTCCGATTTGCGCCCTTGCATCGATCCAGGTATTGTCGGGGTCGACTATTGTCACGCCGTCTTCCATCAAATGCCGTTGAATTCTCCGCTGCATAATTTTGCTCGCCGCGCTAAGCTGTGCCCTGCTGTTGATGCCTATAGCCTCGTCGGGCGGAACAGCCGTAATGGCCTCGACCTTGTGACCTGTCGCAATTATGCCTGAGACAGCATCGGTCAGATAATACTCTTTTTTGACGTTTTCAGGCTTCACTCTCTCTATAGCTTCAAAGAGAACCTGATTATCGAAAAGATAATTGCTCGGATTGATTTCTTTGATCTTCAACTGTTCCGGGGTGCAGTCGCTGTCTTCGACAATTCCCTGCATATTGCCGTACGTATCGCGGATGATTCGCCCATATCCGGCCGGGTCGTCAAGAACCGCCGTGGCCAGCGTCGCCGCCGATTGTCCCGACTCGTGCTTGTTGATAAGCTTTTTCAGTGTTTGGGCTCGAATTGAGGGCCCGTCGCCGCAGAGTACCAGCGTCTGGCCGTGAAAATCCTTGAGATGTTCCTTACAGCACAAAACCGCATGGGCGGTCCCTAACTGCTCATCCTGTCGGACCCAGACAATATCGTCGGCCCCGGCGAATTTCTTCTTGATCTCGTCAGCGGAAAAACCAACCACGACATAGATCTTTTTTATACCGATCTTGCGGCAGGCATCGAGCACGTAGGCCAGCATAGGCCGGCCGCAGACTTCGTGCAGCACCTTCGGAACCTTAGTATTCATTCTCGTGCTGCCGCCTGCCGCCAGGATTATCGCTACCGTTTCAGCCATAAAATCGTCTCGAATATTCAATCGTACTGCTCCGCTGACTTCTCGCGAGCGAAGCATTGTATTTTTCAATAATCAATTATCATTAATCAATAATCATTCAAAAAAGCTACCCGACCAGGACTTGAACCTGGAACGTGGGCACCAAAAGCCCATGTGTTACCAATTACACCATCGGGTAAAGCAAAATAATGATTATTGTTTAATGATAAATGACAGAAATTACTTTCTTTTTGCCAATAATCAATTATCACTCATCAATAATCATTACGACGCTGTCACGGAGACCGTTTTGTCCCGGCCCGATTTGGCCCTGTCGGAGGCTTGAGTCAGCCACGCCGTGATACTGCTGACCCCAGACATTTACTATTTTCTATTTTCTATTTACGAATTATGCTTTTCGCAGTTTCTTAAATAGTCAATATTCAATAATAAATAGTCAATTCAAAAGCTACCCCATGCGACAGAGCAATCTTTTCAATCGAAGGAATATACCCGATTTACAACCGCAAAGCAATATATTTTATAAAAAAATATACTCAAATCCCAAAATCCATTCTAATTGTTCCAAAAACCGAAGAAAAACCCTATCTTAGGAGAAGTTCTTATGAGAATCTCACGTTTGATCACAGTTGTTTCAGGCATAATGGCGCTGACCGCGGTATTCTGCGCCCAGGGCCTGGCACAAGAAACCGTCATTGTACGCCCCAGGGAAATCGATGACGTCCTGACGAATCCCGGAATCGGCTTTATGACATTTCAACGCTTTAACGGCGACACGCTCAACGAGGCCAAAGGCTGGACCGAGGGCAAACCTATCGTCTATCAGGACTTCGACGGCAACCTGAAAAACGAAGACTATCCCGATACGACGATAGCCTACTTCCGTATCTATTGGAAATTCATCGAGCCGGAGCGAGGCGAATATAGCTGGGACCTGATAGACAAGGCCCTCGATACCGCACACCAGCGAGGCCAGAGCCTGATGCTGCGCATAGCACCTTATGGTACGGGCAACCAGAACGACGTGCCGGACTGGTATCGCACCCTGGTCGGCGACAAAAAGGATTGGCGGGAAAAGAAATGGCAGGTAGATCCGGAGGATCCGCGATATGTCAAGCACTTTACAGCGATGATAAATAGCCTCGGCAAACGCTACGACGGGCACGCCGACCTCGAAAGCGTGGACGTTGCGATAGTCGGTGCCTGGGGCGAGGGCGCGGGCTCGGACCTTCTGTCCGACAAAACCAGGCGTGCCCTGGTTGACGCCTACATCGACTCGTTCAAGCAAACGCATCTCGTAATGCTCCTGACCGACGAAAAGACAAACAGCTACGCGCTTTCCCGCGCGGACGTCGGCTGGAGGGTCGATTGTCTCGGCGATATGGGAGGATTCAGTCCTACGTGGTCGCATATGAACGATTATTATCCGCAGGCGATCATCAATTTCGGTGTGCGAGACGCCTGGAAAAAGGCCCCGGTGACTTTAGAGGTCTGCTGGGTAATGCAGCATTGGATGGATATGGGCTGGGACGTCGACCACATAATCGCCGAGTCGCTCAAATGGCACATCTCCTCCTTCAACGCCAAATCATCGCCCGTGCCCGAGGATTGGCAGCCGTCGGTCGATAGCTGGCTGCGGGCAATGGGATACAGATTCATTCTTCGCAAGTTCACCTACCCGGCAACGCTCAAGCCCGGCGGGAAGCTCTCTTTCACCTCATGGTGGGATAACGCCGGCGTGGCGCCGTGTTATAGGAAATTCCCCCTCGCTCTTCGCCTCAAGAGCGACGAAAAGACGGAAATACTCACTACCGATGCCGACATAACAACCTGGCTGCCGGGCGACAATCTCTACGACAACGCCGTGGCGGTCCCGGCAGAAATGCCCGCCGGCCAGTACGACCTGCAAATCGGCATCCTCGACCTGAAGTCGGACAAACCCAAAGTCAAACTCGCCATCTCCAGCCGCAATCCCGACGGCTGGTACCCGCTCGGAAAGATAAAACTATCTGAAAAATAATCAGCCTTAGAATATGTGGGAATATTAGGAACGCTATCGAATGGCGGGACGTTAAGGGATTGATGAGTAGAAAATACCCGCATCGACAAGAGGCCGCGTTTGAATTGGAAGATACTGCTCCTGCCTTAGAAAGAGAACAAGAACTGAATTTAGAAGTAATTTCATCAATCGTAGCCTGAAGCCACCAATAATTACGAAAAAGACCGATATGCGGTTATAGTCCCGCTATTCGTACTGTATACCTTTAATTCTCTCCATTCCGAGTGCAGCCGAGGAATCTACTTAAACAAACCGCGGATTTCACGGATTACGCAGATGCACGATCAACAAATCTCATTCCCCTCAGAACACAGAGATAAACTCGAAAAATGCTAATCCACAGACGAATAGATGAATTCGCTCTGGTTCCCCCGGGATTCTCTCTTCAAATGCAGAGAAGGCGCGCGGCGCGTCCGAACTGCATCACGCAGACATACGCAGCGATCTTACGAATCTGCGTAGCAAGTGGGTGAGGTTTAAGATCAAAGATGTTTATAAACTCTTCGGATGAAATGGTTGCGGCGTCGGCGACAGCGGATCGGAACCACTCCGTCAGCCCCAGTTCGGTGGCTTCATCAAGGACCTCTCGCACAAAGGAAGCCGCGATACGTTTGTAACCAGCGGCAGCTTTACTCACGTCATCAGCAACATCACGCCAGGTCTCACCATCCACGCGTCCGGAGCGAAAGGCGGGGAAAAGTCGTTCTAAGTCATAGAAGACCAGGCCAAACTTGGTCGCTGCGAATTGACCCCACTCATACCTGTCGAGCAGGCAAAGAACTAGGCTTGCGGCAACTATCTCCGGAGCCCGCAAGGCGGCCTGTTTCCTGGTGACGTGTTCAAAAGTATCGAGGTACTGAATGGCTAGTCCAATCCGCCCTTCTTCTACCTCTCCGTCCACACGGGCAAATGCATGTGGGCACCAGATGGGCACGGCAGGTATCACTGAAATCCCGATCCGTGATGCCAATTGGTACCCAAGCACTTCGCAACATCCGTGGGGCTTGAACTTGACCAATGAGTGATCAAAACCTGTGCCCGGCAACTCCACCTTCCGCAGCCCCTGCGGTCCGTCAGATGCGCCGGCTGTGAGTTCTTCCAGATTGTTGATAGCTAACAGAGGCATACTCATAGCCTTTTCGGCTGCTCCGCTGTTCCTAGTTTCTGCCCATCCGGTTCGCTCGAAAACGTGGCAGCGTTATTCCGAGTTAGGGCGAGTTGGGCGTTATGCCTAATCCTTCTTTATCTCCGGAGGAACTTGATCGTCTGCCATCTGCTTTCACCCGGCACGCGGCACTCCCAGAAAGTCCATCCGTTGACCGACTTACCAGTTATTTCACCAGCAGCAGCAGAAGCTGAATCAAAACGCTTATTGTCAACTACAAGTTTCCCATCCTCAACTTTTCCACGATATGTCTGGCTCTTGTAGTTTGCACGGAACTCTGTCCCAAGGGGAAAACGCACACCTTTGGTCACCCAGTCTCCTCGCGCAGTTGTGGTACCAACTATAGGGACGCGCCTTTTGATGCTTAGACCGAGTAACTCACGAATCACATCATTATAGGTTACCTCCTCTGAAGATCGGCGATGAGTTAATTCCTTAAAAACATCAAAATCAATATCAATAGTCATCATGTCATTCTCCTTTCATACTATAGCATTATAGTACTATAGTACTGCCAGAGACCATATTTGTCAACAATAAAATCGGTGTTTTTCTGAAAACACTTTTTCAAACCTCATTATTGCCCGCAAAAACGCGGAAAAAGGATTTAAAAAAATGAAACAAGCAAGAATTCAGGAGCCAGAAATCAGAATTTACTCAATAATCTGCGTTAATCCCGTGAGATAGGCAAATCCGGCATCTCACAGGATAAATCAGCGTCCATCAGCGTTTATCTTCGGTTAATGAAATTGATTCCTTCTCTGTGGCCAATTTAAGAACGCCGTGTATCGGAGATTTATCTGGAATTAGCCCGCCCTTGTGCGATTAGATTCGTATAATACTAAACTGAATGATTATTGATTATTGATTATTGATAAATGATAGGTCCAATCACGGAGAACGCAGTACGAATTTTAGCCCGCACCTTTGTCATTGATTATTGACTATTGATTATTGTCCCTGCTTTCGCAGGGATGACAATATTATTTCTCGGTGTTTATTCGTAATACAATCTTTCAAAACGTTGTTTTTTATGCTCGTTTTTTGTTTTGGCCGATCGTAACCTTTTTATTTGTAGCATTTTACGAAGCTTTTCTACAAGACGAACTTTTTGGTTGCGGCCAAGGGCGAAGCCCGAGGCCGCGCTGGGTTAATTCGTGGTTAATTTGAAAAAACAATCCAAATTAATGAAAAAAACAGGTGAAAAAGAGTAGAAAACGACGAAAAATTGAGCTTAAGTTGAAAAAACAAACCCAATTTGCGAAAGGGCAAAATGAGCTTAAGTATCTATATGAAAGGTGATTATGAAGAATTCCATGCTTTGAGACGGCGAAAAAACAAAGCCAATTCAAAGCCAATTTCAGGGTCCGGCATCTTTAAGACTGGATTTGTAGGGCGTCTCTTCGGTTTGATTGCCCTGTTTCGTGCCCACTTTGGGATCGAGTTTGGCTTTGACTATCCGGTCGGACCAGGCTGTCTTTATCAGCTTTTGCGGCGGGATTTTGACCGGGCCGGTCACGAATTCCGGGATGTTGTAGACGATGATTCGTGATTGGTGATATTCCGGGTCCTTCTGCGGCAGTAAAAACGGCTTGCTGAAATTGCCGTTAGAATCAAAGTAGCTGAAATAAGGATGCGTGCATAATCCATCCTGACGCTTGCTGCTGAAGACAACCCAACGGCCGTTACTGGACCAGCAGTGATAACTTTCCGCCCGGTCGCTGTTTATCTTTGCCAGCTTATGAAATTCCAGTGTTTCGGTATCCAGCAGATACAAGTCCGAATCCGGCATATAGAGCGGGAAATATGAATATTCCGACATGCATAAAAGAATATATTTGCCGTCGGGCGAGAGCTTCGGATGGGCGACGCTCAGGCCCAATTTGCTTGCGAGCAAAACAGGCTCAATCTCGCCCCATGAATCGGTCTGGACATCGTAGGAGATGCGCATTAAATCATATTTCATTTTTTTTAAGGGATGTTCATCTGTGTCATAAATGTCCAGCGCCGGTGTACTGCAAAAGTAGAGGTACTTGCCGTTCGGAGACCATTCGGGATATGTCTCCAATCGCTCGGAAGTCGATATTTTGGGGGATGTTGTGATTGTATTGGTTTTGACGTTATAAAGCAGAAGGTCGGAGGCCCTGTCGTAAACATCGAGGTTTTTGCCGACGGCATGAAAAACCTGCTTTACCGTATTAAAAGCGAACGCGATGATTTGGCCGTTCGGATGCCACGATCTGTATGACGTAGCGTGGTTGAAAGATGTCGAAGTATCTACCTTGGAAGTTTCGTTATCGTATGCCATTATCATCGATGTGCCGACCGCCCCGGCTCGCATATGAAATATCATTCGGTCCGGATTGTAATTATGAAAAGAATGACAGTTGACACAATTTTTGCCCATCGCCGTGTTCAGAACAATGGGACGTTCGTCATAGCTTGTCAAATCGCGTTGATATATGCCCAGCTGGTCCCAATACTGGTACAGCGGTTTCATGAGCCGGTAAACGAGATGCGAATCGATTTCTTCCGGGGCAATGAAATTCTCAATAGGAGTGAAACGACTCCATTTACCTTCCTTGTCCCGGATAAAAATGGTTATGAGCAAAGACTTATTACGATTCCGGCTTAATAATATTTTCCATGGTTTTACAGGAATCCTGATGTTGGAGGATCGACTGAATATGTCAATATCTTGGCCTTGTTCAGATGAAATCCGAACATAATATGCGCTGGCTGTTTCTTCGATGACAAAGTTGGTCGGAGCAATGTTCGGAGGGAGGGTCGTATTGGTATAATCCGGAGATATGGCCGGTTGTTTTTCGATGGAGCGGCAGGCTTCAAGATTCGGTTTCTCGCCCTTGCAGCCGGGGCATAATGTCACCGCTGCGATGCAGACAAAAAGAAAAATAATAAAAATCTTAAATCGGGGCATATGATTACTCGTCGTCTCTATAATAGTATAATCCATAAAACCAGTAAGTATCTCTGTATTTTGTCAGCTCTTTACGTGCTGCTTTTTTATCCTTTTTATGCTTTGCCATAATGCTATTGAAATCATCGAACTTCCGAATTGTCTGCTCTGAGATGGTTTTACCCTGTAAGGCGATGCCCTTGCCGCCTGCAAGTTGATTGTAAATAAGCATGGCTTCTTCGAAATGCCGTGGAATTTTTGGATAATCATAATAATTCAATTGCTGGAGGTGCTTTGCAAAACGACCGATCCGCCCTTCCAGAAGGCAGCACGCCATGAAATATTCGAATGCCATTTTATTCTTCGTATTCTGTAACAGCTCTTCCAGACACAGCTCCGGCTCGGCGGGAGAAACGAGGAAATCGGATTCAGGCATAACACTTTTGAGATATCGATATTTCGGATGCTCTGCAAAATCATTCTCGTCGGAAAGGTACTGTTGATGTTCTTCAGCCCATTTTTTATGCCACATGGTTTTACGCAGCATTCCCAGATATTTGGCCGCGATGTCACGCTTGCCTTTCAGCAGATTCACCAGCACAAGACGCTGAAGATTCCACGCTGTATCTCCGTTAGCGGCTATGGCTTCATGGGCCCAGTGTTCCGACTCATTGATAAGACCGAGGTCGAAAAACAGATCGCTGTGCTGGAGCGCAAAAGGTGCACGAACGCTTTCACGCATGAAAATTCCATCGCTCCCGAAAAGCTGTGTCATGCCGAACATTTTATCGCACAAATAACCGGTATGGTACAACGCTCTATTGACCTGGCATTGAACGACATTACTAATCGGAAGACCCTTTTGCGCAATATCGAGCACATTTTGCCATTCTTCAAATCGCGCATAGTGGTCGATTAAGTAAAAAGCTTTTTCCTTTTTGTTGTATGAGTAAAAGGTGGATATGGCAACGAGAGAAAAAATCATGACAGCCTGGATCAATCGTATCGGAACAGAACGGCGGCATGCAAGCCTGTCCCAAAGATTGGTCGCGTTGGTTTTCCGGGCTTTGATATATCCGCCCTCAACCGTTACCAGCAGCAGAACAAGCGGAAAGAATGCGTACAGCACCCAGGACAACCAGGTCACCCTATACATATCACAGGATGTCAGGTGCATAGTATAAGCGTCTCGAACGCGAATAATAAATAATGTCGAAGCTGTGATATAGGGCAGCAGCGCGGCAAATAAGGTGTAAAGCAAAGATAAAACAATGCTGCGATGATGTAGAACCTCATAGAGTATTATAACCAGCGAAAAGATAAAAGCCTGGCCGGCAGTCACATAATACAGGATTGTCTGGAGAATCAGATAGAGAAGTAATCGCAGGATACTTTTTGACCGAGCAAGGCGAATATAGATATTGATTCCGAGCAAAGCCCAGAGCAGTCCCAGCGTCAGAACGAGCGGAAATTTATAGTCACTGTGTAAGGCCAGGAGGATAATTGATGGTATCCAGTGCAGATAAAGAATCGGCCGAATCGCGGTGATTGACCGGATGAGCAGCCATGTGTTCAAGGTGACAAAGGCGAAAACAAGAACGAGCAGCAACGCTCCCGTCCATGAATAATAAAAGAACTGTGAAAGGAATCCGGAGGCCAGTTCGTTTACTCCTCCCGGATAGCTGAAAAAATCTTTGATGAAGTATCGATCGAAGAAAAAGACCGGCTCCTGAGATTGGTAGATGAGTTTCGTATCTATTCGTAATAGCAGGTAAATAAAATAAAAAGACAGAAGAATTGCCGTAAACAGCAGTGACCAGGATGTGTCACGGGATTTCCAGCCTGTTTCTTTCATATCCGCCTGACCTGTACTTCCATGCTATTTTGTGCATCCAGCCAGTTCATTTTCTCGGTCCAGCCCCAGGCTCTTGCCGTGGCGACTTTTATCGCGGTCTTGAGTGCAGCGTCCATGACAGAACTATCTTTCAGGAAACCAGCCAGCAGGAAGTCGCCGCAGCCGACGGTCGAGAATACCTTTACGCGGCCGGCACACCTGCCCTGCCAGGCGCCGTCTTTGGTAACGACTACGCCGCCCCTGGCGCCACGGCTGATAAGGACAATTTCAACCTTATCCAGCAACTTTCGGCCGGCTCGGGCCAGACTTACGGGCCCATCCTTAACCTGCTCGCCCAGCAGTTCGCTTAATTCCTCGACGTTCGGCTTTATCAGCCAGGCGGAACCGGTATTAACTATCTCTTTTAAGGGATACCCTGAAGTATCCAGAACGATTTTCGCCCGGCGGCTTTTGCAGAACTCGACAATCCGAATCACATCGCCCAAAAGCCCGCCGTCCGGCATTGTCCCGGCAAAGACACAAATGCTGCCCTTGTGCACGATTTTTTCCAGGTCGGCCTGCAATTTTTTCAAAGTCTTTGCCGAGGCCAGCCGGCTCTTGTTGCGCAGGTGCATCTCTTTGTTTTTGGCCGAATCGACAATTGTGATATTCTGTCTCGTGGGAGCTGCAACGGGAGTCAATTTTACCCGAATCGACGGCCATAAGCTCCGCACGGCTGCCAGCATCTGCTCATGGTCGCCGCTACCCCACAGGCCGGCCGCGATATTTCTCTGCCCCATCCACGCGAGCGCCTTGGAGACATTGAGCGCTTTTCCCGCAGGCCGAACGGTCTGCTCGTCGATTTCCTGGTGCAGGCCCCAGTCGATATTCCGTCCCCGGCAGGTAATATCCCACGCGGGCGACAGGCCAATTGTAATGATTGAAATTCTGTCTCTCATGGATTTGTGCTCATTTCATTTTACCGCCCAGCCAGTCGGCTCCGAGCTGGCCGCAGGCGGCCTTGATATTCCGGCCCATCCTGAAGCGTGTGGTCGTTTCGATGCCGGCCTGGCCCAGGACAGCGGCAAATTCCCTGATGCGGGCGCTGCCGCTACCGTCGTACTTGCATGTGGGAAACGGGTTGTGCTCGATCAGATTCACGTTGCACGCCAGTCCTTTAAGCAAATTTACAAGCATTTTCGCATGGCCGGCCGAGTCGTTCAATCCTTTAATCAGCACGTACTCGAAGGTGACACGCTGGCGGGTCCTGTCCTGATAAAACCGTACGGCCTTGAGCAATTCGGCTATCGGGTATTTGGCATTGATCGGCATCAGCTTCGTCCGCAGTGCGTCGGTCGGCGCGTTCAGCGAGACGGCCAGCCTTGGATGCACGTCTTCGGATGCGAGCTTGCGAATCTCCGGCGCCAGGCCGCACGTGCTGACCGTTATATGCCGTATGCCGATATTCTTGCCTTTCGGATGGTTCAAAATCCCGAGCGACTTTACCACCGCGGCGTAATTAGCGAGCGGCTCACCCATTCCCATATATACCACGTTGCTGATTCGGCCGGCGTCTTTTTGCACGGCGTTGACCTGGTCGGCGATTTCGGCGGCTGTGAGGTTTCGCCGGAACCTGAGTTTTCCCGTGGCACAGAACCCGCAGCCCATCGCGCAGCCGACCTGGATCGAAACGCAAAGCGTTCTCCTTGTTCCGTCGAGCAGCAGTACGGTTTCTATCCGGCCGCCGTCGCCCAGGGCAAAGGCGTACTTAGCGGTCCCGTCTTTGTCTGCCAGCTTGTTCAGGACGGAAAGCCGGGAGATAAAATATCCCTGGCCGGCAAGCTGCTCTCGAAAAACCTTGCTCAAAGGCTTGATTTCGGAAATCTCTTCGGCATCCTTTGTATGGATGAAATGAAAAATGTATCCTGCCAGGTATTTTTTGCCGCCCAGAGATTCTACGATCTGCTCGATCTCGCCCGGCGTTTTGTCTTTAAGGTCCCTGCTCATAACCGTAAAAGTCTACCAGATACGGGCCTTGCTGTCGAATTGCGAATGGAAATGACAAAATCAAAATCTTATGAAATTTAATCTGCTTTTTTAAATATCGTTTCAGTCTTCATCGTCGCTGTCGGTGGCGAGGTATTCCCGCTGACCCTCACTGACATAAGCCGGCTCCGAAGACTCGTCGGGCTCGGCGAGGTCTTCATAACCCGCCTCGGCGTCCGAGTCCATCTGCTCACGGATACGCTCATACTCTTCCAGCGTCATCATCACTTCGCGAGCCTGGCTGCCCTTGTACTCGCCGAGTATTCCCGAGGCGGCCATCATCTCGATTATCCTCGAAGCCCTGGCATAACCGACATTAAGCCTTCGTTGAAGCAGTGAGACGCTGCCTCGTTTGGTCTCCAGTACCATACGCACCGCATCGTCGAACAGCTCGTCCCTGGCCATATCAGACGTATCGATTGTCTTAAGCCGGGTAAGCTCGGGATGGAATTGCGGCTCGGCAACCTCCTTCAGGTGCTTTACAATCCGCTTTATCTCGCCATCATCGACATAAGTGCCCTGGGCACGAGCCAGATCGCTCGTTCCCGGTTTTAAGAACAGCATATCGCCCTCGCCGAGCAGCGTTTCAGCGCCGTTCTGGTCGAGGATAATCCGGCTGTCCATCCTGGCGGCCACGCGGAAACCGATACGTGTCGGCATGTTCGATTTGATCAGCCCGGTCACGACCGTTGCCTGAGGCCGCTGGGTAGCCAGGACAATATGAATGCCGACCGCCCGGCTCTTTTGTGCGAGGCGAACGATATAAGCCTCTATCTCCTTGGGCGCGGTCATCATCAAGTCGGCAAGCTCATCGATTACTATCACAATATACGGCAGTTTCTTTGGAATCATCGCTTCTTCTTCCGGACTGCTCGGATTAAACCGCCTGAGAATCTCGTCGGAATCGAGTTTGTTAAACTCGGCAACATTCTTAACCTTGGCCTCGGCCAGCAGGGCATAACGCTCATCCATCTTTACCGTGGCCCATTCGAGTATCTGGACAGCCATCTTGGTCTCAGTGACTATCGGGCACATCAGGTGCGGAATGGTATTAAAAGCCGTCATCTCGACCATCTTGGGGTCGATAAGAATCATCTTGACCTCATCCGGCCGTTTCGTGAGAAGCACGCTCGTAATGATGCTGTTTATACAGACGCTTTTGCCCGAGCCGGTTGTGCCGGCAATAAGCAAATGGGGCATCTTCGTCAGATCCGAAACAAGCGCCTCGGCTGAAGAGTCCTTGCCAAGGTACAGCGGTATCTGCATCTTTTGTGGTTTGCTGCCCGCCAGCTCGAACATATCCTTCATGCGGACTTTTTCTTTCTCGCTGTTTGGCACCTCGATCCCTATCGTGTGCTTGCCGGGCAGTGGAGCCACAACACGGACGGCACCGACACCCAGCGCACGAGCCATATCGTTCGAAAGGGCGGATATCTGGCTGACCTTAACACCTGCCGCAAGCTCAAGCTCGAACATTGTCACAACAGGACCGGAATCAGCCGCGACCACCCGCGCATTGATATTGAACTCCGACAGCAGCTTCTCTAAAGCGCTTGCCTTTGCTTTAACAACCTTTTCCTGCACCGCAGCAAAACTATGCTCAGGTTCAGCCAGCAAATCCAATGGCGGCAGCTCGTAATCATCGTAGGAGGGCTGAACGAAAGGACTTTTAGATGCCTGGTCACCCAGGGGACCGGGCTTTTTACCTTCCAAACGTGTCACTGCAATACTTTCCGGTCGTAATGACTTGTCAATCTCCGGCGGTTTCGGTATTTCACTTGTGACAACCGCGGGTTTTTGCCGGGCACTTAATTCTCGCCATATCTCGTTGAGAACCTGTGAATGCTCCTTTGCAGCGGACCAGGCCGGTATTGCAACGCCCATTATCTTGGCGGTCGTATAGCCGAGCCCGCTTAGCACCATTAACATCAGGCCATCGGCCAACAAAACCGCTCCGACCACCCAGATGGCCGCAAGTAATATATAAGTACCAAGTAAAGCAAAATGACTTTGCATAAGCTGTGCCGCCCCGGTCCCGAGAATTCCCCCTGACCCGGTCGGGAAATTGAAATAACGATAGGGCCATAGGCAATAGAAACTCATCGAAGCGGCCACCGTGACAAGGCCTAATCCAACGGTCCGTAAAATCAATTGATCCACGGTACGACCTGCGAGTTTGGAACCCCATAGGTAAATTGCCGATACCAGCACGATAAAGATGCCCGGTCCGACATAGTAGAGAAGATAGTAAGCGCAAAAAGCCCCTATCGAGCCGCACCAGTTAGCCGTCGGGTTATTATTAGGAGACTCAAAACCACTCGGCCAGTCACCGATGTCGAAACTCAAGCAACTGAATAAGAGCACGAGACACACACCAACCCCAAGGCACCTCAGCGCCGTCCGAGATATCGAACCTTGTGCCTGGTGTTTTTTAGCTCTTTTATATGTTTTTTTCTTTTTCACTTCGTTATTCCGGCTTCGGCGGATTGTTTTATTCATTACGTTATGTCCCCCGTAACAGCATCTCTGACGGGGTTCACACCTCCAACACTTTATTACGTCCCATAAGAGGCTTGTTCTCAAAGCCAATACCTGGGCCGCAGTTCCTTTACTCACTCTACTGTGCATGCTTTAGTCACGGGCGCGCAAACCACGGCACCTAACAGTTACAATTAATCTATATCGGCAGGCTTTCGGGGTTTTCTGCAAAATTGGTTGGAGTATAAAAATTCGATAAAAAGGGACGTTTGACACTATACGCTTGATGCAGTAACCGCTGCTTTACAGTTGCGGCTCTGTATAAGCAAACTGGGATTCTAATTCGGGAATGGCGCGGTGTTATTGTCTGGCTTTTACTGTTTCTTTGGCCTTCTTACGTCCGAGAAGCACGTCGGCCTGCTCGATTGTTTCAGGCGGCCATTTCCCTTCGGATTGCAGTTGTTTGAGATGGTCAAGCTGTTTGACGCTGATAATCGTCCTGCACTTTGGGAACCTGTTGCAGCCCATGAAGGGACCTTTCTTGCTCTGCCTGATTACCAGTTCGCCGCTCTTGCACTTATAGCACTTAACGCCAGTAGGCTCTGCGGGCGGTTTCGGGGGCAGGACGTTGCCTTCCTTGTCCAGTTTGAGAGTCGTTTTACATTCGGGATAGTCGCTGCATCCGAGGAACGGCCCGAACCGGCCGTTCTTATGCATCATCGGCTTGCCGCACTTGGGACATTCGTGTTCGCTTAATTTTTCCTCGACCATCTTACCTTCCTTGTCACAGGGACATGCGAACGTGCACTCCGGGTATGTCGAGCAGCTCAGGAATTTTCCGTTTTTACCGAATCTGTAAACGAGCTGCTTGCCGCACTTGGGACATTCGTATTCGCTGGGAGTCACTTCCGCTTTGGCGTGTTTCATTTCGGCCAGTGCCTTATCGAGATTTACCTTGAACGGTCCGTAGAAATCTTTCAGTACCCCGATCCAGTCGAGGTGCTGTTCTTCGATTTTGTCGAGCTGCTCTTCCATATAGCGGGTAAATGCAATGTCCATTATCTTCGGGAAGTACTCGCTGAGTTTTTCCGTAACGACCTCGCCGATATCGGTGGCGTAGAATTTCTTCTCTTTCTGCTCGACGTACTTTCGATCCTGTATTGTGCTTATGATCGACGCGTAAGTGCTCGGCCTGCCGATCCCCTCTTTTTCGAGGGCCTTGACCAGGGCCGCTTCGGTGAATCTTGCCGGCGGTTTGGTAAAATGCTGATCGGCCTTGATATCGACCACCGCCAGCGTCTGACCGACCTCCATCAAAGGCAGTTCCTGCTCGTTTGACGTAATCGGCCAGATTTTCGTAAAGCCGTCAAAGACCAAAATTCTACCGGTCGTTCGATACCTGCAGCAACCTACCGACGTGTCTGCCGAGATATTAAGATTCGTTACATCCCATATGGCCGAAGACATCTGGCAGGCGACGAATCGGCGCCAGATAATATTATAGAGCTTATATTGCTCGTCGCTCAGAAACGGCTTGATATCGTCCGGCGTAAGGTCCACGTCGGTCGGGCGGATGGCTTCGTGAGCCTGCTGAGCGTTTTTCCTGGAAGCGTAAAACTTGGCTTCCTTGGGCATGTAATCCGTGCCGAGATGCATCTCGACGTACTTTCGAACCTCCTTGATGGCTTCACCCGAAAGGTGGGTGCTGTCGGTTCTCATGTACGTAATTAGGCCAAGTGACCCCATCGAGCCGAGGTCTATGCCCTCGTACAACTGCTGGGCGACACGCATGGTTCTTTTTGTAGCAAAGCCCAGACGGTTTGCCGCCGCCTGTTGCAGAGTGGATGTGATAAATGGCGCCGAGGGCTTGGAAACCGATTGTTTTGTTTGCAAATCGGCGAGCTTGAATTCCGCCTGCTTTAACGCGTTGAAAACAGGCTCAGCCTGTTCTTTGCCGGTCGCCTTGAATTCCTTGTCGTCGATTTTGTAGAGTTCGGCCTTGAATGCCTTACGCTCCGTGAGCCATCGACTTTGTTCCGCAAGAGTCGGCGGCTTGTCATTCTCGGACTTAGTCTGCATGAAATCGAGCCACTGGCGACTGTAATCGTTCTGCAAATCAGCCGTGAAAACAGCGGGAATCAGCCAGTATTCCTGGGCCTCGAACTTGCGAATCTCTTTTTCCTTCTCGACGATAATTTTAACCGCAATCGACTGAACTCGGCCGGCCGAAAGACCCCGGGTAACTTTCTTCCACAGCAGCGGACTGATCTGATAACCGACGATCCTGTCAAGGATTCGCCGGGCCTGCTGGGCCATAACCTTGTCCATATCAAGCTTGCCCGGCTCAGCAAAAGCTTGCTTGATCGCCGTATGCGTGATTGCGTTGAATATAACGCGGTAGGTCTTCTCCTCCGGGACGCCGAGCAATTGGGCAAGATGCCAGGCAATCGCCTCGCCTTCACGGTCAAGGTCGGTTGCCAGATACAGCTTGTCGCAGTGCTTAACCGCGGCTTTCAGTGCTGTTACGGTGCGTTTCTTGCCGGGCATGATATCGTATGTAGGCTCGAAATCGTTCTCAATATCGACGTTCAGGCCCTTCGAAGGCAGATCGCGTACGTGCCCCATCGAGGCCTGTACCTCGAAATCCGGGCCCAGATACTTGTGTATAGTTTTCGCCTTGGCAGGCGATTCGACTATCACAAGAGATTTTTTAGAATTTGTCTTTGCCATAAAAAAGCTTACCTAATAAGTATTTAGCCCCGGGTTTTACCCGGGGTTTGCTGTCTCAAGGAAGACAAAACTCTTACTTCCGAACAACTCATCGGCTATTTAGACAACAAAATTTAGAATTGGACAAATACCGGCATGCTTTAGAAATGTCAAGAGAAAACAATTATCGGGTTTTCGTGTCACTATAAGGCTCCGGACGGGAACCTAACAGGTCATAATTGACTCAGGAAGACATTTGAGCCATCAATTCGGCCGTACAAAGTGAGTTTAATCGTTGCGTATTTCAGGTATTTTGGGTAATTTGCAGAACATTTACAGAGGTGAAACCTGGAGCCGGAACAGAATATAACAGTCGAGCAGAAAAAACAGCCGAGGCTGCTTTCCCTGCTGTTCGATAATCAAATTTCGATGTGGAAGTACGTTCTGCGCACAGGACTTATAAGTCTCGTACCTTCACTCGTTATCGCGATGATTTTGAGACTAACCGGGGTAATAACGGAAGAAACAGGCCCTGAATTCGAAGGACCGGCCATTGGCCTGCTCATCGGGATGGTTATAATTGGCCCGCCTTTAGAGACGTTGCTCATGGGCGGCGGGCGATATTAGTCACATCAGGCGTTCACGCGTTTCAGAACACCCTGCCTGCTATTATAGTAATTGCCACTCTATAGATTACAGGTGAGTTTTCAGGAGGTCATCAAGCAGCGGTTTGAGCTTTCGGATTGCGTTGCCGCGGTGAGAGATGGCGTTTTTTTCTTCGCCGGTCAGTTGGGCGACGGTTTTCTTCAAATGCGGCACGAAAAAAATCGGGTCGTAACCGAAGCCGTTCTGCCCGATTTCCCTGTCGGTTATAAGACCTTCCAGCATTCCCTCGGTCTCGATGAGGATTCGCTCGGGGGTTGCCAGGCACAGCCGGCAGACAAATCTCGCCGTGCGTTTCTCTTCG
>Ga0265594_1001316_pt1 | contig 19306 bp, 30 predicted proteins | sample saktaG_11_FD_190147 | JGI IMG/M metagenome (GOLD analysis project Ga0265594, IMG submission 190147) | Saline water microbial communities from Sakinaw Lake, British Columbia, Canada - sak_2011_5_24_80m | ecosystem: Environmental > Aquatic > Non-marine Saline and Alkaline > Saline ... | reverse complement strand
CTTGCAAGTGCGTTTCGTCGTGCCTTTTACACTGCCCCGAAATAGATGAGTGTGCGGTTTATATAAATAACTTATGGGCGCATGACCAGAGGGTAGTTACAAAAAAATTTGAGTATGTAAGTAATCTTGAAATACCCAATAGGCTATTATTATTCTATACCAAGGTAGTAACGTCACAGTAATGGGCTATCGCGCCCGCGGTATAAGCACCTGCCTTTGCGCTTTCTCATTCGCAAGTATCATCGAGATGGCGCCGGCGAGCGCATCAGGCCCATCATCATGCGCTGCAAGCGGATATCAAAGGCTAGATTGAGCCCGTTTCTCTATCCAGAAGTTGCTTTTGCAGATAAGCAATTAGCGTACTCGTTAGCGATTCAACCGCGCTGATAGCGTCATTTTTCTTCTTCACGAGTTCATCGTTTGCCAGCCAGCCAAATGCTTCATCTTTTCGCTCATCGAGGCTCAACTGGGCGATTTCGTAGTGGTCGAGTATACTCCTGAGCGATTGGGTCTCGCGCTCAAGTGCCTGGATGTAACAGCAAAACCATTGCAGGAAGTGTCTATCTGAGACGTTGAAGAGCATGCGCCGCTCGTCTCGTTCTTCTTCATGTGTAGATCAGGCATAACTCATACTTGAATGCCCTTGCGTTTAAGCAACCTTCCGAGCATTCCGTTGCGCGCACTGTGGGCTGAGCCGCGGTGATGTAGTAGTGCGCGTTGAACATAAGACAGAAGAGCGAATGCATGCACCGCGGGCTGTTACGTTGGTGAAGTAAGACATGGATTTTCTTATTAATAGTAGAATAATCATTTGGTCTCGATGGTATAGACTTCACCGGAGTGCTGCTGCCTTCAGATTCGACACAAAATATATATTAGCGACTAAAGAGGCCAGTGCATCTTTGCTCACTACTAAGTATACGCAAAATTTTAGTGCAGTAGAGAGACAGAATATCAAAGAGGTCAAAAATTAATATTTCTTGAATATTGACCTTTGTAATTCACCTTTTCAAAAAATTTTTCAAATGTTTTTAAAATCATGTTAGCGAATTCAGATACTTCGTGTTTAAAAATTTTGAATTCCAAAACCGACGAGAAGGGAATTATTTGCCAAGAAGTTCCATAAGAGTGCACAAAATAGCTATATCTTCCATAATATCTGTCATTGATATTCCCTACATGAAGAATTTTATTAACAAATTGAATGACAAAATCATTGGAAGGATAGGATGGGACAATAAATTTGCTTAATTGATCGCTCTCTCTTTTTATTAATTCTTCAATAAACCTTTCATCTGATTTTGATAATTTATTACCTTTAACTTGCTTCAATGTACTTTTCAGATCCTCTTTTGCAAAACCTTTAAGATTTTTGACTTCATATGGGACCATAAAATCTATTTCGTCTTTTGGTTTTTCAAGGCCTGTTAAAAGTAAAAAAGAGGAATATGAAAGATTATCAAGTAAGGCATTGGTTATTTTTTTCTTCCCCCAGTTGTACTCTTTTATCCTACCGTATAGATAAATATCTTTTGAGAGAAATTGTATCTTCTCTTTAAGTTCTCCTAAATGGATTAGAGTAGCTTTGTTACTTCTTGCCCATTCTTGCCATTTTTTATTAGCCCCCCTATAAGATGGGGCTGGGATATCTCCAGTAGGTATTCCTGTATTTCCAAAATTATTCAGTAATTTCAGTATCAAGAGATCATCGAATATCACCCAGTATAGATTTTCTAGGATTTTTCTCATCTCCCTGTAACAAGAGGTTAAAAGTCCGTTCTGAGCTAAAAAATCAATTCCTTGTAAAGTTGTTGTCATCTCTGGAAAATACATTAAGGTGCCTAATTCTAAAAAATTATCTTTAAGTATTTTTCTTTTTGAAATGCTGAACAAACCCAGTTTTATTTGTTGTAATCCAGTAAGCAAATTTTTTACATTTAAATGTATCTCATCTATTTCATTTTTACATATTTCTCTTACATTGTTTTGTAATCTTCCAAGCCTGTCTTCGTCCAAAATGCTTTCTATTGATCCCCTATTCACAATTGGGATGAGAAAAAGTCTACACAAAGCAATGTATTGATACTTATATTCAAGTGATATTTCATTATCTTGAGAATAATTTTCTAAAAATGAATGGAATTTATCCCATTTCAATCTCCATTGTATTCCAAAAGGTTTTTTGCTACTGGGGGACTTTTTAATTATAAGTCTTAACCAATCCCCATATTCCTTCTCAAACTCATTATTATAACGATCTTTTAAAGCTATTATTTTTTTGTATAATCTCTCTTGATCCCATTCATACCGCTCTGTAAGTTCTTGGATATCAGATAGGAAGTAGCCTATAAAATAATTTGGCACATCAATGTAAGGATTACGACTTTCTAATTTATAATAGGGATTGTTTAACTGAATTATACCATACGAAGGCCAGCGCTTTTCTCGTGTCATTTTATTTAAAATGAGTTCTAATTACACATGTAGCGCCGAGAGGAGCAAACAAGCATCGTTCATCACGTTTATTTGGACTTTTGTGTAGAGACATATTTAAACTTTCCGCCCCTCTTCCGACAAGCTCGCCTATGGATGCTGTCGGTGCGTGCGCGGGACTATCGCGCACGTGGTATAAGAACCTGCCGCCGTGCCTCCTCATTCGCAAGTATCATCGAGATAGCGCCAGCGAGCGCATCCGGCCCGTCGTCATGCGCTGCAAGCGGGTAATGGATTAGCTGCTCCACGAGTTCAGGATAGTCACGGTTCCAGGAATCGAGGAATCGCAGCTGCCCGTTAGAGTAGTAAGGCTCAATCGCCTGAATGCGGGCAAGCTTCGGCGTGTTATGCCAGATGAGTTTATGAGGCACGGTGACCCTTGCCGCCTGTTGCCGTTCACGCAGCACGAGCTCGAAGCTGCAGGGGTTGGGATCTGACTTCGCTTTGCCGAGCGAGTTCGCCTCGATCCCGACCAGCTTGTAGTTGAAGAAACTCTGCAGCTCGATGAGCTTGTCAATGAGCTTCGAGTGCGCCGCTCTTGACATATCGCAGTGGAATACGATCCAGGAATTGTTGTACTTCAGAACGGTAACGATCGCGGAATAATCGGAGACGCCGAGCGAGGGATCGCAGAACGCGAAGGCCTCGGCGTGCTGCAGATCGATCTCTGATTTCGCGATCTTGTGCATCGCTTCGAGCTTGAAGACCTGATGCTCCGCGGGTATCGGGCGGTTCAGGTACTGGCATGCGAACAGCAGCTCGCCCTTCTCCACCCGGAGCGCTTGCAGCTTCTTTGCAGGCAGGATATGCGGGAAACATGGCGTGGACCCATCGCCGGCATAGCATGACTCGCGCTGCACGTAATAGCGCGCTTCGGCTGGCAGCTGCGGATTAATCTCGTTGATGATGAACGAGTAAACGTCATCGAAATGCCAGTGCGTGCCCACAACGAGCAGCTCGCCGTCCGGAGAGAGCACGGAGACGAGATCCTGGAACCACCGCTTCTTCTTTTCACGGATCGAGGGGCTTTCGCGGTCGTCGATGTTGCACAGATCGTCGACGATGATCAGATCGTAGTGCGCGGAGACGAGATTGCCGAGCGCGCCGACGGTCGCGATGCTGGGCTCGCTGTAATTGCGTGTGCGCGTGCTGAGCACGATAGACTTCGTTTTCGCTGCGAGCGGATCGAGCGGCGGGACATTGAACGAGCGGTAATAGAGCGCGATGAGCTTCTCGTTACGGAGATAATGCCCAACGATCTCATTCAGGAAGGCCTCTGCGTTTTCCGCGGTGGCGTTCACGAGCAGTATCCGGAGATTCGGATCCCAGAGCAACCGCCAGATAGGATAGGTCTTGGTGAAGAGCGTGGACTTGTAGGTGTGGCGGGGCTCGAGCCAGAGCGAGCGCGGATGCCAGTTATCGAGCTCGCGTGCCCAGTAGAGATGTGGGTCCCGCTCCAGCCGCACGTACCCGAGTATCGAGCGCGCGAAGTTGTAGAGGTCGTAGCTTACAATCTGCTGGCCATCGCAATCGTTGAGTTCGAGCTCTCGCCGTTTGCAGGTGCGTCGCATGCAATCACCCTATACTTAGGGTATAATGGAAGGACGCGCTGTCAAGACGGCCGCGAAGAAGAGAAAGAAGAAGCGTGGAATCAGCGCTCACGGGAGTTCGCCTCCAGGAGCTCTTTGAGTGTCCGTTTTCGCCGCCGTTTCCACCGCAGGTCTCTCCAACGGGTAACGAGCTTTTTCAGCTGGGCAGTAAGGGTCATCGTTTCGACCCCCGCGCGGATTGGTATTTCGCAGCCGTGATGGATGCGACACGATGCGATCCGCAGTGCGGGCACGACGGCGAGGGCGCAGGCACACGCGTGCGGAACGGATGGTGGCAGTCGAGGCACTGCCAGTAGAAGAACTTACTCATCTAACGCACCACCGTTCTGTCCGTTTTCTTCACGCTCATCGTCATACACATATTCAGGCTCGACCCTGAAGTTGATTTTCATGGTGGCTTCAGGCTCGCCCCGCAGGAGCCGTTCGATGCGGGTGAACCGCTCGTAGTCCGCGAAATTGAGCGTGCCGATCTTGATCTCGCCCTTTTTCAGCGCATCGAGCAGCAGCTCGCCGATGCGGGTCTTGATGTTGGCGATGACCTTGAGGTCATCTGCGAACGATTCCACCTGGTCCTGATCGACGAGCGCGGTCGCCTTTTTCTGCAGCTCTGCGAGCCGTTCGCGGAAGTTCAGCTTCTCGATATACTTCTGCGCGGTATGCGGCGAAACCTTGCACGTGCGCGCTACGTAATTTGCAGACTGGTGTTTTTTATAAGCGCGCCAGAGCGCGCCCTGCTTCTGCGGGGTGATGGGAGGGGTCATTTTAGGAGTGCTAATATTTCGGTATGTTCACGTGCAAGCTGGAAGAGTTGCGATGAGAGCGCGATCGCTTTCGCTTCCAGGCTCGCGATGGAGGTGAAGCCGGTGAGCGTAGCGCGCCCGGTGGGGAATATGAGCGCGGTATTGCGCGGCCTTTCTGGTGAGAAATAGTAGACGATTGCATCCACCACGCGCTCGAAGCCGTAATCGTCTTCGACGCGGAGGGGGTCGTAGGATGCGGTGTGGAGCAGCGGTGCGAGCTGCGCGAGATCGAGCCGTGGTGCGATCTTTGCAACGGCAACGATGTTCGAGATTTGATAGGGCTCGGAGAATGTGAGCCCGAAGTTAGCAAGGAAGCTTCGTAGCCATGCGAACGACGCAATGAGCTCATGGAACGACTGTGCCGCGCGACAGACAACGGTCCCGGTCGTGAAGATGGAGAACTTGACGTTATGGTGCGGGATAGCGATCCGATGCAGCTCGAAGGAGGATTCGAACGGAAAAGCAGCGGCGAGCGAAGACAGCGAGAAGGGTTTCTTGATCGCCGTTTTCGCGATGAAGTTGACCGTGTTTATCTTCACGGGAAAGTGCGGCTGGTGACCCATAACAGAAGTTAGCACCATATTAGCAGATAAACTTGGCGTGTGATCTGCAATTAGCGGTGCGTGCAGGTTCAGACTCGTGCAAAGAGCGCGCCGCACAAAAATGTTGCACAGAAGAAAGTTAACTGCTATCCAAATAGATATATAATATTGCTATGGGGGTGAAAAATGTGAAATGGATAGGAACGGTACTGGTGGTGGCAGTAGGGATCATACTCGCGTTAACTCTTGTTTCGGCACAACCCACCATAGCCCCAGAACCCGCAACAGATGAAGAAGTAGCTTTTATTAGGGATCAAATAGCGAAATGGCGAGAGGATCCCGATATGAAAATTGGGGGGATTTCGGTAGATAGGGGAACATATATGGTTATCCTCTGGGTTGACGAGTTTACTCCGGAGAATCAGCAACTACACCATACGAGGATTGATGGTTGGGAGATTATCGTGGCTAAAAGTTATGAACCATCAATATCTGATACTTTTTATGATATTTTGACGAATACACCGATATTATGGATTCTGGCAGGATGTGTGTTTATATCGTTGGTGATAGTTTTTGTAAAATACCGTGGAAGGAGAAAGGGCTAGGAGTCTTAGTATGAAGACGATAACTAAAGTGTTCATTGTTGTGGGGATTATAGCAGTAATAGCTCTGGCAGGTTTTTACATCTTTTTCAGAAGTCTTTCACCCGGTGGCGTCTTTGGCCATATAGAGCCACTTAGATTCATACTGTCTAATAAAGATGGAATCACACATGAAGTAACTGTTGAGGTATTTGATTCAAATAACATAACCATTTTCAATAATGATTATATGTTAAAGGCTAAGGAAGGGATACAATCACCTGAAATAACCGATGAAAAAGGGGCATACATATATAAAGTCACGGTAGATAACACTACGACAGAGTGGCATAACGCGCGTGTGGGCGGAGGAAATTGTGGCGTTTTTATAACAATCTACTCTGGCACGCAGATCGACATAGATACTTTAATGTGTGATTAAGAGTGCTATTTTTCGCGCATGCCTGCGGGATGCGGAAGCAAATAGCATTCGAAACGCCGAGCGCGCCTGCGCGGGCAGGAAGGTTTATCCGCGGTAACTGATACCACGACGATTAGCACGGAGCGAACCATACGATTAGCCCGAGCGCCGAGCGCGCGGTGAGGAACGACTCCCATGCGGATTAGCACGGAGCCTAGACCACAAGGATTAGCTACGGGACGGATACAAAGCGGATTTGTACGGAACGGTTTACCAGGCAAATTGGCTACCAAGAGCGAAGTTTAGGGTCGACCCTTGGGCTTGGTCGTCCGCCATACCACAAGCAACCGAAAGGAGGACTCGACGCTAAACTTCGCGGGACAGCCCCGTTACACACCAAAGCGGAGATTGGTATCGACCCTTTGGGCTTGGTCGTCTGTCAAGACGCTTACTAACCTCAGACAGACGACTCGATACGAATCTCCGCGGCCAATGATGATGCCAAGAAGAAGCCAAAGCGGAGAGCAAGTATCTGAAAGATTCTTGCGGGCCAGTGAACCGAAAGGCCGCGGCGCGATTGGTTGGCGTGGATAACGCCTACAAGCTGTACGCCAACGAATCGCGGTTTTTTTGGCGTGCTGACGCCTCCGCACCTCACGACAAAAAAACTCGTGGTTTTAACCCTCCCCACTGTGCGAAGTTGAGTATCGAATTCAGGGCTTGGTCGTCTGTCAAGACGCATCCAAACCTCAGACAGACGACTCGACTGAAACCTTTGCAGTAGACGATCCCATACTGTGCAAAGGTTTGAGTCGACCCTGGACTTGGTCGTCTGTCAAGACACCTCCAAACCTCAGACAGACGACTCGATTCTCAACTTCGCGGACAACCACAGGAGGGATTAAAACTACGACCGCGGCCGACCGGTTGATTAGACAGACGAGTTCATCGGTGTCAATAAATCGCAAATTTCGGCGCGATCTGGAACTCATAACGACTGAATGAAGCTTATAAAGTCAATTCGAGGCGCGCCAAGAAATTTGAAACAGCGTCTTATATGCTCAAGCAGCGGATGTCATTAAAACAAAAATAAAAAAAAGAAGAGTATATGTTAACTGCTAAAGTGTTTGCTGCTCCAGTGTTTGCGTCTCATTAAGGATGAAGATGATGAACTACAGAAGTGATTGAGATAGGACTGTAGTGCGCGGACCCAAGAAATGCAAAAAGAGAACGGGTAACAGCATGACATTTAGCGATGATGGGGTGAAGAGGAGGAGCCCGCTCCTCTTAGCTGCCTCATTATTGCTAACCCGGAAATCGGCTAGAAACCGGGAGGGTTTCTTCGGGGAGGCGGGACCTTACCTCAGTGCACTCATGCTGTTAGGTCGGGGCGAGCGAAGCGAGTAAGGGAACTGTTAAGGTGCACAAGACGCGGGAAGGAGTTTGTTAGATTCAACCTTTCCGCTCTGCCCTTACTTACTCTACAACCCACGTAGATCTTCGTATCGCGCCGTGATGATCTTCTTGATTTCAGCCGGTGTTGCTCTGATCTTATCCGCAGTTTCGGTATCGCCCAGGTATTCTATCCACGATGCTACCCAATCCGCTTCGTTCTCTGTAAACAGAGCAATTCGATCATGCAACTCTGCTAGGTCGTTTATCGCGATACAATCCATACCTCTGAATAGATAGTATGGGTTCTTCCCGACCGGCCTAAACAGGCAGTTAGCGAGCTCTAATCTCCTCTGGGCCTCTATCGAATCTGATTTCCGTTTCTTTTTTTGAGCCATGCCCTGTCACTCTCCAACACTTCCTTATTCAAAAATAGTTGTGAGAAGATAAAAAAGGGCGATGGCTGAGAATGACGCGCGAGCTGAAAAAAAAGAGAAAAGGGGGAAGGCCCAACCTTCCCGCTCCGCTTCAATAAGACGTTCCCAGGAGATAGTCCACTGCTTTCTGTGCCTGGCTGCTCGCTTTGACGATCCAGGTGGGGTTGTCGGCGAGCTTATCACGCCAACTCTTGACGTACGCTGCATTCTGATCGATGACCTTGTCCGAGATCCCGCTCATGGCAGTCAAGAACGCGGCGCCCAGCTCGGCGATCAGCTCTTCGAAGCTATACTTCTCGGACCCGAATTGTGCGGGCTCAACGACGCCGGGGCGTGCGAGCCGGTGTTGCGCGCCGGTTGCGTGCACGGTCTCATGGAATCGGGTTGCGTAGTAGTGCTCCTCGCTTTCGAATTCCGCGCGGTCCGGTAGGGTGATCACGTCGCGAGTAGGCCAGTAAGCCGGTCGGCCGTGCTGGATCGGGGGCAGGCCGTCGACGAACTTCGCGATGATGTCCTCACAGGTGCGTATCGCTTGCGCTGATTTGGCCGGCTTTGGCAGATCTTCACTGGACCACCCTTTGATCTGGTCGAGGTTGAAGATGTAATAATACCGCAGCACCCATCGCCGTTTTGTCTGCACCTCGCCGGTGAGTTCGTCCGTTTCCGTTTGCTCATAGGTTTTATTGAAGACGACGAGATTGCCGGTCTCGCCCTTCTTCACCTGCCAGCCGTGCTTGCGTGCGGCCACGTACGTCAGGAAATAGGGATACTGCCACCCTTCGAGCATCTGCAGGAACGCGAGATACATGAGGTTAAAGCCACGATATGGTCGCTTAGAGTCATAGTTCTGTGGGAGGCCGTCCTTTAGGTTCCAGGCTCGCTTCCAGGGTGCCACGCCGTGGTCAAGTAGCTCGAGGATTCGTTCGGTCACGATCTCGTAGACGGTCATTCGTCACCACCGCCCAGCAGGAAGAAGCCCATGAGCACAATGGCAGCGGCGAGCAGTATCAGCGGGTTCTCGTATTCCGCGGTGAGTACGATCGCGATGACAGGCACGAAGGCAATGGGAATCGCGAGGAGTTGCTCGCGGGTCCGCTTCCTCCGCTGCCGTTCGTATCGCGACATGGGTTTACTGCTTCGGACCCGCATGGTAAAACCTCGGTGCTCGCTTCGGTCCGTGGCAAAGCAACTCGGGGCGGTAGGGCAGCGCCTCGGTGTGTGGTGTTGTCCAGACCGTAATGCCGCGTTCTTTCAAGTAGCGTTCGATCTTCTGGTTCGCAGCTGCAGACCGTGCGATCTTGACCCGCAGCGTCTCCATAGCAGTGAGCTGCCATTTCCTCCGTTTGCGGCGTACCGGTGCAGAGACCCGCGCGCGATCACGATGCGGCGCTCGGAAGACGGACTCGACTTGATATGCTGTGATGCTGGGCTTGTAATCTTGCCACTCGCACTGCTGGTCGATAATTTTGCAGACCTCCTCCACGGTATAGCCGGCGTACTTGAGGAAGCCCGCAAGCCACAGCCGCTCCTCGTGGGTCGGATGCGGTGCGAAGAGGATATCAGTGAGTTGCGCACGCTTCACTATGGAATGCACCTTGTCAAGGAAAGAGAACAAGACCGTGATGGTCCCGGTCGCCGAGGCTGGCATTCGCTCATCGAAAAGAACAGCAGCAGCCATTTTACGAGCCTCCTTTTAGCCACCCGAGCGCTTCGCCGACGCAGTAGGGGCATTTGCGCACCTCGATGTTCCAGACAATGTTCTTGCCGAGCAGCGGCAGCTCATCGAATTCCGTTTCTGTGAAGACCGCGCCGCATTCCTCGCATCGCGGGCTGCATTTGAACCTCCGGGGCGGAATGACCGCCCCAAAGGTTTCGAGATCTGTTTGCGTCATCGCTCGCGTCCGTTTATATGAACGGCAGGTATATGCACTCATTGCCGTCCGTCTCAGTGATATCGTCTTCGGGTACCGTCTCTCTGATCGTCTTCGCCAACTCGACGCACAGCTTGTAGGTCGCCTCGTTACGGTCATCCACATACCGGCCTTTCGCTTTTGCCAGGATGAAGGCCGCGATCCCACGCATGAAGTTCTGTTGGATGGTTGGGTGGGCGTTCACCATATCGCGCCCAGCCTCCACCGCATAGTTCGGCATGGTGTTAAAGACGTTCTCGATCTTCTCTGCACGCTCGCATATGGTCATCTTCAGAGCCCTCGCTTTCGCGCTTCGATGAACAACGTCACCGAGAAGCGCTCGATCAAGGTCGCCTTGGTGGTCTCTGTGAGCCCGCCACCGTTGCTGAGCTCGTCCTCAACGATCGTGCGTGCTGCGCGCGCGCATTCGCGCATTATGCTCGCTAAGTCCGCTATTTCGCGCTCGCGATCTGTCACTGCCAGGTCAGCCGTGGGCTCAAGAACGACATCGTCATCGATGACCGTAGCTGTTACCTGGCGCTGCGTGCCTTCGTTCAGTTCCCGATGGTTCCGCCCTTTGAGCTCGTTCTCAAGCTCTTCGAGCTCCTCGATATATGTAGAAACTTGCACGCGAGTCAGCTTCTCGAATGACGAGATATTCCGCTCCTTCTTCCACTCCTTAGGATCGCTGTGCGTCGCGTAGATGACGGCATAGAGGCGCTTAATCTGCGCCTTCGTTGCAAGATCTTCCGCAGCCATTTTAGTCGTCCTCCCTTTCTTCCAACTTGTCGTACCAGGCGTTTAACTCGGCCTCGAAAATCAAGGCCTGTCCGATGAGCTCGCCACGCAATTCATCGGCTTTATTTACCCTCAGCACATAATCACGTACTGAGGGATCCAGGGTGGGGAAATGGTGGTGCATTTTCTTCACTCCCTTGTGATCCCTCCAGGATTCAGTCCCGGTTGCAGGCCTATGCCAGGGATCATAAATCATATTACACACCTCCACAGGTCCTCACTCTCCCCCCCAGGAGCTCTTCAAGTAGCCTTTTTCGGTCTAGTTCCCACCTACGGATTTTCCACCGTCGCAGGATTTTTTTCACATCCATAACTCCAACCCTCCTTTCATTCTCTTCACAACCTTCACTTCCCACAACCATCCACCTTTATTACATCCAAACTTCTCACACCACTTCCACCATTCATCAACACTTCTCAACCCACTCAACCCCACAAACTCCTTTAACTCCTCCTTACTCTCTATCCATTTTACACATCTCTTCTCACAAACTCCCACATCTTCAACTATCACTTCACTACACTTTCCAATATCTCCCCATTTTCTCACACTAAAAACCACACCTTCCCTCACTAAACACTCCTTTACTTTCCTTACCACAAACATCATTTTCCTCATTTTTTCTCCTCCTCTTCTTCTTCTCCCGCCGCTTTAGCCGCCGCTTCTTCGCATCCCAATTTCTTATCCCTTCCCTTTTTTCCTTGGCTGCGCCAGGACATGCCCCTGAATCGAAGCGGAAAAAGACGATTCCGTGCCACTTTTGAAGTTAAAAAGGAGGATGCACTGCTGCTGATGATGCCCTGCTAAGGAGGATGCACTGCTAGACGAAGCAAGAGCTGGGGCGGGCGACCGCTAAAGATGTTTCTGCCCCTAGACGCATACCACCAGGCAGAAACTTCTTAGGGGGAAAATCGTGAGATTTTAGAACGCCCCAGGTCTTGCGGCTCAGTGTTCCCTTTTCTCGACGGCCGGGGCGCGATTTGGCGTGCTGACGCTCACATACTGTACGCCAAATCGCGGTTTTTTCGGCGTGCTGAGGTTAAACATACCGCACGGCGGAAAAACTCGTGGTTTTAACCCTGGACCTGCGGGTCAGGGATTAAAACTACGACCTCGGCCTTACATAGCGAAGCCACGAGAGTCTGTCTAATTAATCGAGTTGCGGTGCGATGCGATGCGATGCGATGCGAAGGGAGTGAAAAGAGGTTGATACACCAGGCACTTGCATGCGGTATCACTAAAAAGAGGTTAGGTCTCCCTCATAGGGAGCACCGAGGGTGTTATGCTAATACAAATCGAACCCTGAGAGTCTGTTGGGGACCCCGTGCAACGGGGCTAAAGAAACTGCACTGAAGTTATCCATTTGTGCGCTACCCGTTGTTCGCTGATTTGCTGCTGTTCGTTCGTTTGCTGCACGTAAAGAATGATAAGAATGAGAATGAGGATGATCAGGAGGAGGATGATAAGAAGATGGCTGAGAACGGCTTATAGAAGTGCTTGCGATAGTATTGTAGTATGCGGCCCCATGAGGTGCGAAAAGGGCATAGGTAACAGTATGACGCTTAGCGGGACCGTGAAGTGGAGAAGAAGAGGGCGTGATGGTGTGGGCGGGCGGGTGGGTTGGACTGGACGCCCTCTTCTTCTCTTGACTCTTTATCCCGCTATCCAGGAAATCGGCTAGAAACCAGGAGGGTTTCTTTGGGGAGGCGGGACCATATCGACAGTGCACTCATACTGTTAGGCTGGGGCGAACGAAGTGAGTAAGGGAACTGTTAAGGTACACAAAACGAGGGATGCGATAAGCTTCTCTTACTTAACTACTTTCCAAAGTGGTTTCAGATACCAATTTGAGATAAAATAGCATTATATTTATATAGACGCGACTTATATTAGTGACATTATGGCAGAATATAAATGCAAATATTGTGGCGAGAAGTTCGAGAAACCTCTTGACCTGGCGCGGCATGTAAGGATGAAGCACAAGCGTGCAACGAAGCGAGCGAAGAAAGCCGCGGAGCAGGTAACACCTGCTGAGCAGATGAACAAGACGATTGAGGCAATCGGCGTGTTGAAGGGTTTGCAGGTATCACCGAACTTGAGTACAGAGGAGAAGAAGCTCCTGGGCGAAGTAACAAAGACCTTTGAGGGACTCGTACCAAAGTAAAGGCGCGTTCAAGGTTAGCGGATCCTGAACTCAGTTCTAACTATCGGAGGAGTGGGTAATCTGCTCCTCCAGTTCTTTTACCTTTTCCCGTAGCTCTTCGATCTCTTTCTCCAACCCTACGAGGATCGACATAAATACCGATTCCATCGGATCGGTCCGCGGATCGTACCCAGCGGCGCTGGCGAGACCGCGTGCCTTGTTCATCAGCTGATCGAACGCTTCCTGGTCTTCTTTACGTAGGGCTTTCCGAAAGCCCTGCCAGTCGCTGATCAGCGATTCGAGCACTGTCCGGTATGAAGCGACGGTTCTGCCCATTTCGAGTAAGACATTTAGTTAACCTGCTGTGAGGCTTTAAGGATCTTGCGCCAGATCATTTTTCAACTCCGCTTTCACTTCCGCGACCTTGTCAGTGAGCGTACAGACTCTTAGTGCCTTTCCCTTCAATTTTTTCTCTTCCGAGACTTCGTACTTGCTTGTTATGAATCCTGATTCCTCCAGAATCCGCAGATGATGTGTAGCGTGCCGCCGTTCCATACCCATCGCGAGGGCAACCGCATTTACGTGCAGAGGCTTCTCAGCAAGCAATTTGACGATTTTGTATCGCACGGGATGAATGAGGACGTGAGCGTCTTCCAGAAAGGCGTCTTCTAGCGACTCTTTTGCCATGGTATTATTCAAAGCGTTATAGTATTTTATATGGTACAAAGGTAAGCGCCGATCACCACTTTCAGACCGTCAGCACCCCCCGTCTTCACACACGCACCTTTTCGCCCTCGAATGATGCGAGCAAAGGCGGGTTGATCATCTTCGAAGCAAACCCGCCTCGCATCAAACGCTCTGCTCGAGATGCGCTACATCCTATCGTGAAACCTAAGCACGAGGAGATGGTAGCCCGAGGAGGCATGCGCCACCACACGCACATTTGTTGGATTCGGATCCCCTCTACGATTTTTCCCTGGGAGCTTTGGTTATGGCCCCGCTATCATTTTTTAGTGATGGAAATGACTGTTGTGCTTACTTAAGGTTCTATCGCGGGATGCAGTACCTCTATAACACTTCGTATGGAATAAGAAACATAAAAACTCGCCCTTTGCCATACCGCCATCTTCATCGCCTTCTGAACCACGCTCATCCGCTCCAGCAACATTCCGCGTAGTCGCTGAGCGCAGTATGACCTATGATGATAGCAAATAGTCCATCAGTGTGTGCTCGATTTATGCCTTATATTTTTTTGCTCCTGCAACAATAGCTTCTTCGACTGCTGCCATATCGGTCATAACAAATATTCTTAGGTTGCCTTTCACATCGTTATCTATCGAATTCCTCAGTATAGGGGCATATTTCTTGAATACTTCCAGTGTAACGGTATATTCCGATGGATCTTCAATAAGCACGAGCTCAAATCCTTTTCTTTCTAGATATTTCATGATCTTGTTCCGTTCTCCAACTGTTGGTAGTTCAAATCTATATTTATCTTGATTGTAGTATTCGTAGAGTTCCCTGAAGAGTTCCTTGTCATCGAAGAAATGCTTAAAGCACCATAGTCGGCCTATTTTGAATATGTTAATCTTCTCGCGTTTTAACGGGCCGGTAGCAACGGTAGGAGCGCTCATAGTATTCTGTTTTGTTGCCATCTTTAAAGGCGTTCATAGATAATAAGTACCTCTCACCGCTTCTCTGCTTTTGGTGTTGGATTTCGTGTCTACTTTTAACGAACCCGCGTTCTTCTAACGCATTGAGAGGGTACGTAGCGAGTATCCTCTCTTCAGGCAATTAGCTGCGCGCCTTGGGAGTCGCCAGCTCCGCTTTCACTTCCGCTACCTTATCGGTCACCCGGTACACCCGCAGCGCCGTTACTTTCTGCTCCAGCTCTGCTAGTATTAAGATACCATACTTGCTCTTCACGAACCCGCGCTATTGCAGTGCCATGAGATGGTATGCGACGAGCATCCTCTTTTCATCTAAGGCACGGCTCAGCGCGTCGATGTGCATCGGCCTTTTCGCGAGCAGTTCGATTATCTGTGACCTTACAGGGTGTGTGAAGATGCTCGCGTCTTCCGAAAGCTTACCCTCCAACTCTGCTCTTGCCATAATTGTGCCATGATAAGTTAGAAATACATACATTATATATTACTTACGCATTTGAACTACAACATCCTGAATGTGCGTGGTAGCGGATTTTTGATGGTTACGCCGGGTGGGTATTGGGGGTGCGCTTGCTTGATCATCACCTGCATGAGCTCTTTGCCCGAGATGCGGTAGACGTCGTAGACCGCACCAGAGTCGTCGGTGACCGTTCTGACGCGCCGTGCCTTCTTCTGTATCTCGGGCCAGCACGCTTCGTGGTTTGCGTTCCGCATCATGCGAATGGTTTTATGACGCGGGATGATCACGACCATTTATTCTTCACCTTTTCGTCTGCAGCAGCTCAGCCTGGGATGTTAGCGTGCTCGCAAGCACGTAGAGTAGCTCTTCGAGCTTCGCAAGCAGCTGGTTCATCTCCCGCACGCCCTGCCCGAGCTCCCGGACCGCCTGGATATGATTGGTGATATTCTCCGCGAAGAGGACCTGGTTCTGCGTGACGCCCGCGATCGCCGTGACGAGCACGTCCGTGGTCACCGGGCACGCTTTCAGTGAGTTGAAGAAGTTCTGCACCTTCGCATTGTCCGAGTCCGCGGTGCGTGGGTGCACCGTCTCCGCCTCGTGCAGGTTGAACGAGTTATCAATCACAAACCACAACTTGCCAGCGTCCGGCTCATGCACCTGCAGTCGCTTGCCTTCGTGGTCGTACTGCTCTGCGAGTGCATTGCGCACGAGCGCATAGTGCTGCCTCGACACCTTGAACCGGTATTCCTTGCCGAGTTTGAACGTGAAGTCCGCATGTAATGTTCGTTCGAGTTTCTTCACGAGCGCGATGAAGGAGAAGAGCGCATGATGCTTCGCGTCTTTCGCCGTTGCCGCGAAGAACGAACTCTTCTCGTAGATGACGATCGAGCTGGTAGTCAGCCAGACCTTCCGGCCGCCCACCCAGATGCGTTGCCCGCCACCTGCGATCCCGAGCTGCTGGTATGCGATCCCGTGCCTCTTGAGGTATTCTTCACGCCGGCGGTTGTTCCAGTTCAGCAGTCCAGGCGGCACCTTCAGTACGAACACAAATGCGTGCCCGCGGACGGAATCCTGCGCCCCTAGAAATTCGTACTTCGGGGTCTTGTCAAGAGCTACATGGGTTGTTTTCGTACTTCTTTTCTGGGGGTTAATCGGGGCTGTATCGTTAACTTCCCAGCACCCGTAGCCGAGCTTTGTAATGAGCCCTGCAGCCTTGAGCTGGTCTAAATGGTACTGTAATGTAGTCTTCGGGATGCCGAGATCACGTGCGATCTGAGCGGGCCGCCGGCCTGCAGAGAGCGGTTGTAGCAGGGACAAGTACGAATCGTACTTCGGGGTCTTGTTTTCGTACTTCTTTTCGTACTTCTTTTCTGCAATGTCGAAGATAAAGGAACCCTGGGCGATTTGAGCGGGTCTCTGGCCGGCGCGATGCTGCCGTAACAGGGACAAGTTCAAATTCGGGATAGAGTCTTGAGGGGGGTCTTGTTTTCGTACTTGTTTTCGTACTTGTTTGGGATTCGTAGTTACTTCCCAAACGCCGTAGCCGAGCTTTGTAATGAGCCCTGCAGCCTTGAGCTGGTCTAAATGGTACTGTAATGTAGTCTTCGGGATGCCGAGATTACGTGCGATCTGAGCGGGGCGTCGGCCGGCGGAGAGCTGTTGTAGCAGGGACAAGTACGAATCGTACTTCTTGTTTTCGTACTTCTTTTCGTACTTCTTTTCTGCAATGTCGAAGGTAAAGGAACCCTGGGCGATTTGGGCGGGTCTTCGGCCGGCGCGATGCTGCCGTAACGGAGAAAAGTGCGAATTCAAGATAGGGAAGTGCGAATTCAAGATAGGGTCTGGCGGGGGATCTTGTTTTCGTACTTCTTTTTTTGCGAGCCCGAAACCGTCACTCATGGAAGCAGCAGCTAAGCTATTTTCGTTCCCACTCACCAGCCAGCCCGACTTCGTTGGGAGTCTTTCATGCTTCTTGAAGCTTGTGCTCCCACACGCAGTGCGGACATATCCAGATGCGTTCCTGCCGCTTCCACCCGAGCTCGTTTACTGCGGCCTGCTCGGGCACGTTCGTTAGTTCTTGACCGCAGATTTTACACGTTATCGTTCTTTCTGTTTCTTCGCAAGACGCCTCCGGCGCATGGTATAGACGTACATCGCTCGCGTCCTCTTCCTGCAGCATCACTGTTTGACGGTCGGCATCGAAATAGCCGCCGACGGTCTTACAGAGATAAGCGGCCTCGCACAGTGTTAGTGCAGAATACGCTAGGGGGATCACGTCACTCGCTCACTTACTCACCCCTGCCCTGATCAGACGGATATCTATATCGTCAGCGAAGCGTTCTTCTTCCAGGTACTCATCGATCAGGCATTTGAGATCTGCGAGGATGCCGTTGAACGTCACCGCTGCGAGCTTGTGCGTGGAGACTTCGATCAGGAACGTTTTCGATGGCTCGTGCCGCGCTTGAACGCGTTGTGCGCGCTGCACGTAATCGTTCGCGCAGGTGGTACAGATAAAAACGGGCACGCCGCCGGAGATCTTCTTATGCGTCAGCTGCTTTGGTTCGCCGCAGAGCGCGCAGCGATGACGGCGTGCCGCGATCTCGTGTTTCTCGTCTGCATTGAGGGCGGTGATCACACCGCCGCGCCACGCAAACGGGAATCTGGGGCCGGACCTATTTCTCCGCGGACTTTAGTAAACCCAACCAAGAGTTATGGGGCGATATAACTCAGCGGAAGGTGTAAAAGAGGAGGTGAAACGAGTCCGCTTTGGAGTAAGCCCGTACCCCACCGCCAGGTTCATGTCACTCACCGCTTTCCATATCACCTTCCGTGCCGTTCACTTGCTCAGACTCGCTCTCGGCGGTCTCGTCAAGAAAGGGCAGCTGCATCTGCGGCGTGCGGAATTCGGCGCTGTACTCTTCGCCTTCGATGAAGGGCAGTTTGTCGGGCTGCCCTTTCAGTATGACGGAGAACGTGTCGTTCTCCAGCCTTACGGTGCGCTCTTCGGTGACCTCGCCGTCCCTGGTCGTGACCGTGTCCCTGATCAGGGAGCAGCGCAGCGGCATTCGCGCGACGATGTCTTTCATTCACCGATCAGCCCCTCCTCGATCGCAACTTCCCTGAAGAACTCCGCAACCATGCGCATCGGCTGATCCAAAAGCGAAGGATCATCGATGAAGGGTCGCCACTTCTCAACAAATTGTTCCAATGCCAGCCGCGTATCCGGCCTCAAAGGTCTCTTAGAGGGGGACTGGGTGTGTTCTTGGGTAGAACGAAATATGTGCCCCTCATCTAGCTCAATTCCTACAATGCCAGGGTGTCCGACTGCTCCCATTTCTTTCGGTTTGTCTTCCATGGCAACATGCCTCCTTTTTGTTGAAGTTGGATGAACCCCAACAGGGATTATCTAGCGCAAAGTGAGTATATAAAACCATCGGCAAATGGTATTTGTATGCATGAAGGAAATACTTTTTATCTGTTGAATAGCAATATTTATAAACAAAGATAAAGAAGGGTATCGGTGAGGTGAAACCAAATGGTAGAAGGCGGGGAGGCGCGGGGCGGAAGCGCCGAATCTAAGAGAAAAAAAGCTGGGGACACAAAGGATACGTTTTCGATCTGCCTTACTTCACGGACGAAGCAACGGCTCGATAAAGAGGTGGAAGAGGGTCTCTGGGACAGTCGCTCGCAGGCGATCAGCTATTATCTCCATCGCGGACTCGTGGCGGAAGAATACGCGCGCGAATATGCGAATCGGCAGCTTATGATGCTCGATGAGATAAGCAGATCCGAGGAGGAGGGATTCGATATAGTATCCGTCTTGTTGGCGCTGATGAAGAAGCCTGAATTCCGGCAGCTGCTGACGCAACAGATGGAAGAAAATTCGAATAAAAAATGAGTGAAAATGAAGGGGGTAGTTGAAGGTATACATACAGTTCCATTCGGGTACGTCAATGCCTTCCTCGTTACAGGTGAGCGCCCGATCCTGGTAGACGCGGGCACCCCAGGCGGCGAGCAGAAGATACTCAAGACGATCGATGCGATCGGC
>Ga0265594_1001315_pt1 | contig 19307 bp, 18 predicted proteins | sample saktaG_11_FD_190147 | JGI IMG/M metagenome (GOLD analysis project Ga0265594, IMG submission 190147) | Saline water microbial communities from Sakinaw Lake, British Columbia, Canada - sak_2011_5_24_80m | ecosystem: Environmental > Aquatic > Non-marine Saline and Alkaline > Saline ... | reverse complement strand
TAACCTTAAATACTTTAGAATCTTTCCCGTATCTTTCTTGAATAAAAAACACTGAACCAGAAGAAGCTATTTTAACTAAAATGGCAATGATTAGAAATAAGGGGCTTAAAATAATTAATCCTAACAAAGATCCAAAAAAATCAAATAATCTTTTCATAGAAAAAGTTTGGGGAAATCGGTGCCAATTTCATCAACACCCATATCAATTAACTTTTCTCCTTCTTTCTTAGTTTTAACATCAAAAACAAAGACTTTCATTCCTAATTTGTGGGCTCTCTCAACTATTCTTTTGTTAACAACAGGATAATTAGGACAAACATAATTTATTCCCATTAAGCGTCCTATAGTCCACAATACCATCATCTTGCTTATAATATATCCCTCAAATAGTAACCCTAGGTCTACTTTTCTACTCAACATGCTCATTTCTTGAAGTAATTTAAATTTAAAAGATATTACAACCACATTAGATAAAATATCGTTTTCTATAATTAAATCATAAACAGGTCTGGCTGTTTTTTCTGCTTTAAGCTCTATATGCATATCTATTTTACCCTTACATAAATCAATAACCTCTTGAAGGGTTGGTATTTTTTGTTTCTCCCCACAATGAAACTTCTTGATCTGTTTTAAGGTCATTTTAGCAACCTTGCCCCTTCCATTTGTGGTTCTATCAATATCATCATCATGGATAACAACAACATGGTTGTCTTTGGTTAATCTAACATCCAGTTCTACAATATCGCATCCCAAATCAATAGCTTTTTTAAAAGCTAACAATGTATTTTCCGGAGCATCACCTGCTCCTCCCCGATGAGCGACAATTTTTATCTTTTTAGTTTTTTCTTTCATATTACTTTATGCTAACAAAAAAAGCCCCTAATAACAACCCAGAAGCTAATCTAAAACTAAATAAAAAACTCTGACGATTTATTGCCAGAGTTTAAATTAGCTGTTTTTTTTCCAAACCGTTTTTCACCCTTTCGAATATCATTTTATGACCAGCTGAGTTAGGATGAATACAGTCAAAAAATAATTTTCTAGAACGGTCAACAAACAAATCAGCTAAAGGAAGATAGAGAACATCGCATTCCTTAGATACATTTTGGATACAGGTATCATACTTGCTCATCACGCGATTATTATATGATGGTCTCTTGATAGGGCTCCACCAGCTTATCTTTCTTTTCAGGTCTTTGCGAATTAGTCCAATAAAAACTAATTCAGAACCAATTTCTTTTAAAAGATTGACTGCTGATTTTAGATTACGACAAAAAGATTCTAAAGATATTCTTGAAACTCCGTTCAATATCTGGGAATCATTTGTTCCGATAGCAATAATTGTAATATCAATTTTCTCTTTTTTAACCTTTTCCGTTATAATCTGAAGTAACGAATTGCTATCTAGGCCAATAATGCTATGATTTTTTACTTTGATATGTCCTTTCTTCCTAAGATATATTTTTAATCTTCTAACCCATCCCAATTTCTGAAAGTCAAACAAGCCATACGATATGCTATCTCCAAAGACATGGACATTCATAGCAATTCTCCTTTCTGTCGAAAACTTTTCTATGCCTGTTGTTAAAATGCTGGTTAAATTGTATCACAAATAAAAATATTTGTCAAAAATAAAACACTCTCCCCCGATTATGATAAACGGCACTAAACTACCGCACTCTAGAGTACGGTAGTTTATGGAATTTTATAAATAAAAAATTCTTGACAAGGCTAGGACTAGTTTTAGATTTCTAGGATTTTTTGAGAAGAAGTAAAACCTGACTTCATTTTTATTTTTGATTTAGATACTCCTAAGTAATCAGCCAGAACTCGAACAACTCCCCTATTGGCTTGTCCCTTTACTGGTCTTTCTTTAACAGAAATAATATAGTGAGTATTATCAATTTTCTCAACTTCATCTTCCCTCGCTGAACTTTTAACACTAACAAATATTTTCATCTTTTCTTTTTCTTTTTTGGCAGAGGTCTGCCAGCTTGTTTTTTCTTTGCTTTTCTGTCCAATCTTTTTTTATTTGCCCATCCAATACCCATGTTTTTATTCTTTTAATTATTATTTATCTAATTCCGAATGATCTGCAGAAGTAAGCCATAGAATGAAAGGACGACGAAGCTTATCCAAAGACCACTCATTATCTTTAAAAATTGATGCTTTGTCTATCTTAAACTGAGAAAGCATCGGAATTGTAGCTTGTAAATTAATAGGAGATAATTTATTATGTTCTATCAAAAAGTTTTCTTTTTTAGTAACATTGCTCATACTTCATAATACCTTAAATCCCTTAAAAGTGCAACCCCTAGCTCCTTAATTTTTCTTTTACTAGGCGAGAGTATTCTATTTCTATTCTGTTAAGAACAATATTTCCCGAAAATTCTCTTTTTATTTTTTCTCTCCCTGCCTGCCCAAACTGTTTAGCTTTTTCTGGATTTTCAAATAAATAAATTATTGCTTCAGCAAGCTTCTCCGAATCTTTAACTGGAATTAAAATCCCCGTCTTCCCATCATCAATAGCTTCACGACAACCAGGAATATTAGTAGATATTACTGGCTTACCCATGGCTGAGGCCTCTAAAATAGATGCTCCGATGCCTTCCCTGTATGATGGTAAAACAAAAACATCCATAAGAGTATAAAGCTCATCAACATCTGTCCTTTGACCTAAAAAGAAAATGTTCTTTTGAGCATTAAGTTTTTTAATAAGATTTGAGCTTATCTTATCTTTCTTTTTAAATTCTTCTGGTCCGATAATTAAAAGCGATGTCTTGGGGAGCTTCTTAAGAACATTCCTAAAAGCTCTGAATAATTCTAAATATCCCTTCTCTTTAACCAGGCGACCGACAATGCCGATAACCCTTCCTTCATCAGAAAGGCCTAGTTCTCTCTTTTTGCTTCTAATAAAATCTATTGAAAATCTATCTGGATTAAATCTATTAATATCAATATCTCTTCCCAAATAATGCAATAGATTTCCCCGGCAAATTTTTTCATCAATAGCTGTATCAATAATTCCCTGGCTAACAGAAAGAATTGAATCAGAAAATTTGGCTGAAAGTTTTTCTATAAAAGCATAGAAATTTCTCTTTAGAAAATTGGAGCTATCGGCAAAATAAAATCCGTGAATAGTATTTATAATAATAGGAACACCAGCCATCTTGGCTACCAATTGCCCCAAAAGACCAGGAACTGGAGTATGAGTATGAACAATATCAAACTTTTCTTTTTTAAAATAAAAATATAACCCGAACAAAGAAACCACATGGCTAAAGATATTAAAACCTCTATTAAAATTGATAATCTTTATCTTTATACCATTCTTTTTTATATCATCTATTAATCCTCCATCAGCACAAACCACAGAAACATCGTAACCCTTGTTCTTTAAAAACTTTAATTGATTAAGCAATAAAAACTTTACAGCTATATCTGTATTAGCAACCCGACAAATTTTTATTTTAGAGTTTCTCATTTTTTTAAACCGAAAATTCTCCATCCGCCTTCACCCAAAATCTCTATATCCTGCAAGTTATTTCTTTCATACCAATCAATAATCTCTTGTTTGGAATACCTATGTTCTAATGGCGGAGAAAATCTGTCAAAAGTATCGTTTATTAAAACGTTGAATGGATACTTTGAATATAGTTTTAACGGCCAATCAATTTGAGTTAATTTTTTAATCCTAAAAACCTTAGTCAAAATTATATATGGAACAACAAAAATCAAATAAGATAAAAATGCGACTGGATAAGACAAAACGTAAAGCAAATTATGGGGCATTTTTGTTGTAAAACGACGGATAAAATTGGTAAGCATTACTAAATAGAAGTTAAGACTAGTTTTGGGGAAACTATGATAAACATAAACTAATATGCCAGCGTTATCTTTTAATAAGCCGATTAATTTCTTAAAGCCTTTTTCTGGAAAAGGTAAATAATGAAGAACTCCTATACTAAAGATAAATTCAAAGAGATTCTTTTTAAGTGGCAAGTTATAAATATCCGCTTGAAAGAAATGAACATTATGATTATCTTTATTATAATGATAAGCCATATCTACTGATTGACTTAAATCAAAAGCCACTATCTCTTTGGCATATTTAGAAGCACAACAAGTATGTCTTCCGTTACCGCATCCAGCATCTAAAACTATTTTACCTTTAAGCTTCTCAAGACCCCCTATCGGCTCAAAATAAAACTTGAAATTCTTTTCCCATTCAACCAAATTTCTTGGATACTTACTCCATAAATAACTAAAACTTTTTGATGTTTCCCTTTTTGAATTATTGTCTTTCAAATTTTTGGACAAAATACGAGGAATACTTTTTTTAATAGGAAAACTCTGACCGCAAGAGCAAAGAAGCAGTCCTTCTTCTATTTCTTCTCCCTCCTGTTTAAAAACTTTTACCGAAAAATCCTTTCGGCAAACTGGACAAACTATAAAATCTAATAATCTTTTTTTCATATAAAAATTTTTCTTATTTTAAGATATAATGGTTTTAATTTTTTCTGAAAAGGTAGGAAAGAAAATAGATAAGCTCCCCAACCGATAAAATAAGCTTTGTAAAAATTAGGATAATATTTTCTATGTCTAACTCTTACTTTTTGTTTCAACCATAAATGATAATGATTTCTTTTATTCGTTCTATTGTGATCTCCATCTAAGAAATAAATAAATGGCTGTTGAAAATTATACATTTTCCCAAACTTCCCAAGCTTTGCCCACATATCAGAGTCCTGGGAAAAATACAAAGAATCATCATATCCTGATACTAACCCATTTTTAAACAAAACACTACTATGAATAAAAGGACAAGTAATGAGCATCGTTTTTCTAATATCTTCGTCTTTTTCAGGAACTGTAATTTTTCCTACTTCTTCTCCGTCCTCATTCACCCTAATCGCCCACCCTCCGACCAAAACATATTCAGGATTATCTTCTAAAAATTTGACTTGTGTTTTAAGCTTATCTTTATCAGACCAATAATCATCATCGTCTATTCTGGCAATATACTTTCCCTTAGCCAGGCCTATTCCCCTATTTAGCGATTTAACAAAACCAATATTTCCTTTATTATTAATAATTTTAATTCTTGGATCATTGTAGTTATTTATAATTTTAGCCGTATTGTCGATAGAACCATCATTAATAATTAAAAATTCAAACTCATTATATGTCTGATTGAGAACACTGTCAATCGCTCTTTTGAGTATTTCTGATCTATTATATGTTGCTAAAATTACTGAAACCATATTATTTTCTTTTTGCTTTAACTAAATAACCCATAGTAATCTCATAGGAGGGGCTGTCTTTATCTATATTCTTTTTATCCAAAAAATGGAAAATAGGTAATGAAACTAAAACCCATAAAACAGCCATTGGCGAAAATATCTTGTATCTCCATTTTTTTGATTTAATAAAATAAAGAGCAGACCTCCATGTTTCTTGTCCATAAAAAACAAAAAATCCTCCCTTTTTTCTAATCTCTATTTCTTCGAAATTATATTTATTTAAAAATCTTGAATACCAAAACTTAGAGAAACCTCCATAATAATGATGGGGAGCTTGGTGAATTCCTGAATTTAGGGGAGAGATAATATACATAACTCCATTTGGCTTGAGTATTCTGGAAAATTCTTTTACGGCTAAATCTGGTCTTGGAATATGTTCAAAGACCTCGGTGCAAATTATTATGTCAAAACTATTCATCTCAACCGGTATGTCTATAATATCACAAACATAGTCAATCTCACCATATTGTTTAAAGTCCTGAGTTTTATAAATGCAATCTTGAAAATACTTTTTATATTTAAGGGTTCCTGCCCCAGCATCCAAAATTTTACTTCCTGGTTTTATTTCTTTTCTTGCTGTTTCAATGATAAAGTTTTCTGTTACCTTTTGACTAAAATTTAATATATAATTTAGCTTTCTAAACCCTTTTTTATTAAGTAATTTTTTGACTGATTCTAAAAAAATCATAGACCAAAATACTCACGGATAATACGTGAATGTTTTCCTTTAAATTGTTTCATCTTATAATCCGACGGATTCGGAGCTTTTCGATCTCCGAGCTGATATCCAGCCTTTAATCGTTCTGGAGGATTAAGCTTATAATGAAAATAAGTCCCTCCTTTTATGCTTGACGCAAAATTAATATATAAATGTTTTGCTAATATCTTTCTATAATTAAAGAACGAAAACCTACCCGATTTTGTCTCTCGAATCATACATTTTGTGGGTTGAATAAGCGTATCTGCATAAATCTTGTGAGGCATATTTGCAAAACCCCGTTTATCATGATCATCCGTATACTGCTCAAAACTTATAAAAAATGCTAGCTCGTTCGCAGTTATTAAATCAAAGTTATTTTCGCTATTCGTTATCTCCTTTATCTTTTCAATTGTTTCATCGGTATAAAAATGATCAGCGTCATAAGTCATAAACCATACATTTGGCTTCCATTTTTGAGAAAGGCTTATCATCCGATTAAAAGCAATTGCTTGATTGCGCCGGTAAGCGACTTTTCCGAAAGAGATTAGTAAAAATTTCCACCGAACTGGTCGAAATATCGTCCACCAAGGAAGATGCTTGTGCCCGCGCAACAACGACCAAGTGGAAGAGAAAAACCCCGGACGAAGAACAGAAATAAAATGAGCATTAGGATGAGTTTCAACGAATTTCTCAATAATTTCACGAGTGCCATCTGTAGATTGACTAGGAAAAACTTTTGGATCAAAACAACCATCACAAATAAAAATCTCGCACGGATTTAAAGCTTCTATCTGGCGAAGAGAAGGTTTAATAAGATAACGTTCATTCCAATAGGACGTGAGAATAATAAGACCATTTTTTTGAGGTTTTTTATTTAAGGATGTTTTTGATTTATCGGTCCGCATCACTGTAAAATAATAAAATCCATATTCTACCCAGGCCGATAATACAACTGCCCAAATAATTCCAATAATGCCAAACAAAAATCCTCCAAGAGCAAGAAAAGCTAAACGTAAAATATTAGGAATAACAGAAACAAAAAGAATTTCCTTAGTTTTAAAGTATGATTCCAATACAGCCCGTATTATGTTTTTGAGAGCAATTGGAGGCAACCCAAGAGTCAAGATTAATAAATAAAGCTTAACAACTTGATAAGAATCTGGCAGGAATAAGTGAACATAAAAATATCCCGCTAAAACAAGAGGAATAGAAAGTAAAAATGCGATAACTAATCCAAACAAAGAACCTTTTTTAATCTTATTGACTAAACTTTCCCAAGAAAGTTTTGCAAAATCCGCATAAAACAAAAAGTAGCCACTCTTTAAGAAACTTCTAAAAATTGAAATTATTTTATCTGCAACAGCAAAGACGGCAAGATTTGCAAATCCAAAAAAAGCCCCGATAAGCAAGCTGGCTCCTTTCCCCGATACTGACATCGCAAAACTAGCCGGAATCATTTTAATTCCATAGGGTACAACCTCCTTGTCAATATTACCCTGACGATAAGCATAAATAAGGCGGTATTTCCAAATAATATATCCAAAAGCAGTGATGTTTAAGATAATACTAAAACCAAATCCTACAACGGCAAAAACAATAATATTATGAGTTTGAATGGCAGCTATCATTCCTACTATAGGGGTTAAGGCAAGATCTATTCCTCGCCAAAAAGCGTATTCCCGAAACTTTTTTTTGGCAACAAAAAACTCTCTCCATGTTTCTTGAGAAATCATTCCCAAAACTAACCTCATACCAAACAAAAAGAGAAGAATACCAAGAGCTCCAAATCCCCCGATTAATCCAACAATAACAGCTATAATCCAAATAAAGACGAGAGCAATTAAAGAAAACTTTAATCTTGCCAAATAAGAAAAAATAACGGTTCCGTCCAAATTTCGAACAATCCCTCGCTTTGCTCCAGAACTAATATACGGAACTGTAAAAATTGTAAACCAAGCTTCTATGGCGATAATAAATTGAAAAAGCCCATAATCTTGTGTCATCAAACTTGGTAAAATAATAGGCAAGGTTATTATCTGAGCTAAAACACCAACCAGTGTAGGAATATTAAAAAAAATGGCATCAGAGCCACGATTCAATAAAAATTTTACTTGATTCTTCATATTTATACATCTTACCTCTTTTTCTACCTTTTTTCAAGATTTCTTTTCGCCAAAATAGCGCTTAAAACCCAAGGGGATCAAACACAAGAGCATCATGAAAACTGGTATCCGAATTCTGGTAATAACTCCGAAATTATTAAGAAAAAAACCCATAACACCCAAGGTAAGAGCACAAAAAACAAGTAGAGGAAAAATTAATTTATTACGAAACCTAATAGCTTCCCAAATTCCCTTGCCAATAAAAAATAATAAAATATACCAAGGAATTGTTTCAACTAAAGCAAATAAATGACGTGAATATCTCATTTGCCAAGGAAAAGGTCCTAATAAAGCATAGCTAAAATACTTTAATTGATTTATTAAAAAACCTGAAAGATTTTCTTTAATGTTCACCTCCTCTTTCTTCCACGTAGATGCATATCCTCCGTAAGAAGTGTTAGTTGGAGAGCTCTTATCTGAAGAAGCGCGTGCTTTTTCTTGATAAAGAGTAATCTTTTCAATATTTAAGTTATCTCTTTTCAAAACAGCTGGTAAAGATCCTAAAATAGCAATTATAATAATTGAATAGATAATTTTTTTTCTGACTGAACTTAATTTTATTAATAATAGCCACGAAAGAAGAAAAGAAAAAAGCAAAGCATAGGCAATATAAAAACGAAAATGGAATACAACGCCTAAAGAAAGAATAAAGAATAAAAAATTTCGCCAAGAAAAACCCTTAGTCAATTTTAAAATTAACAACATCGTCAATAACGCGAAGGGGATAACTATAGTATCTTTTAAGAGTAAGCTATTATAAAAAAGAAAGCTTGGATAACTAATAGCAATTAGTCCAATTAAAAAGGCCCATTTCTTTGAAGCACCCAATTCAAAAACTATTAAATAAACAAAGAGGATTGTTAGGATTGAGAACCAAACTCCTAATAATTGACCGATGATCATTTCTGGTAAAGTAAGCGCATAAAGAACTCCTATAACAACCGAGAAATAATGTGACATTTTAAAATCAAGACCCTCCAGAGAAAAATTTCCTTGCTTAAAACGACTAGAGAATTCAGTGGCCCCTTCATGATAAGTGTTAAAATCCCCGTCTCCAACGAGTCCGAAAGGTTGAAAATTAGTATAATGGATGAATAAGGTAGCTACCAAATTAATTGTTAAGGCAATTAACAAAAGTATTACAAGATATTTACTGCTCCACCCTGACTTCTTAACGAATGAAAGGGTGAGAAAAAGCGAAACAAACAAAAGAAGGAGTCCTATCGCTAAGGCCTTATCAAAAAAAGTGATTAAAATCAATCCCAAAAGAAAAACAGCTATCAATTTGAACCTTTTTTCAATTATTTGCAATAATTTTTTCATTACTTACGCATATTTATTATAGCATGATTTTACCACATCAAATCAAAAATTCCAAGCACAAAAACATAAAGCTTCGTCTTACTTATTCCAGATCTTTTTGAATTTTTTCTGAAAAGATTTTGGAACCAATATAGTTTAGATGATGAACATCTCTGAAATATTCAGGATGATCAAAAAAAACATTGTAATAATCTAAAAGTCCATAATCAGGAATAACATTGTTAATCCGACTAAACAATTCTTCATAAAATAATTCTGGTGAAATACCATTTTTTCTTATTTTATTATCATATTCTTTTGATAATGGATATTTTATAAAATATATTTTCATATTATTTTCATTCGCAAGTTCTAAAATTTTTAAAAAATAATTAAAACTTCTTTCCTCGAAAAGGTTCGGAGGGTAATTAAAATGACCAATAACTATTTTTCTTTTAGCTTCTTCTGTCTTTAGCGAGAAATCACCTTCCACGGTAGTCCACCCTAATTTAATTTCTGTTAATTTCATTTTGCCTCTTAAATAAAACATAAACTCTTCACCCTTTCCTATAATTAAAAAATTGCTCTTTAGAAAAATCTTAGCTATATTTTCCTCTCTTAGCCTAGATATGTTTTTATATGAAACAAAGTTTTTGTAATAATTTAGTTCATTAAACAATTCTTCGGGAGTTCTAATTCTGTCAGAAAAAGTATGAAGATCAATTTCAAGAATAATGTTTTTCATAACAACACCTTCTTTAATAATTTTTTTAATTTTATAATAGGTTTCCGTATAGTCCTCGGCCGACGTAGCAAAATTATAAGAATTATCAATAAATTCTGGGTTTACTCCATTGCCCGCATGCGAATCGCCGAAGAAAGCATAATCAAGAATGTTATTTGGTAATTTTTTTCTATATTTTTGCCATTCTACCTCCCCTCTATTTATTTGTTTTCTTGGTTCAATTATTTTAATATAAAAATAATTTAAACTAATCATTATCAATAAAAAAATAACAATTAATATAGCTCCTTTCTTTATAAATTTTATTACTTCAAGTTTCATTTAATTAAAATTGAAAATAAATAAATTGAACTTCGTTAAACACGCCAAACAAGATAATCAACACCATGATTGCTAAATATATCGCCCATCTTAAAACCAAAGGTCTTTTATTTAAAAATTGTTTTGCACTTCCACGTTCTTGTATAACATGAACAATCCCCATAAAACCAATTAAGGCAAATGCTATAAGAGTTCGCATTCCTCCTGCAACCAACTTAACTTCAGAAAAACCTGAACCCCATCCCTTAAATATATTCTTTATTATGTAAAAAGCATCTGATATACTATTTGCTCTAAAAAATATCCATCCTATACTAACAAGAATAAAAGTAAGAAGGATTTCGGACAGGTGGATTAATCTAGGAAATTTTATCAATTTGGTAATCCGTAGTAGCTTCTCTTTAAATGACTTTGTAATTATTTCTATTATTAAGTAAAGGCCGTGTAAACCGCCCCAGATTACAAAAGTCCAACTTGCCCCATGCCATAGCCCACTCACTAAAAACACTATCATTATATTCATATACCATCTTGGAATAGAAACTCTCCTCCCTCCTAATGGAATATATAAATAATCTTTAAACCATGAAGATAATGAAATATGCCATCTTTTCCAGAACTCATTAATAGATCTTGAAAAATAAGGCCTCCTAAAATTATTCATTAATTTAAAGCCCATTATTCGTGAAGCCCCAATGGCAATATCAGAATACCCCGAAAAATCACAATATATTTGAAAAGCGAAAAGAATAGTCGCTAAAATTAAAAGTGGGCCAGTTCGTTCTGTGGGATTACTATAAATTAAATTAACAATAATCGCCAATCTATCAGCTATCACTATCTTTTTAAAAAATCCCCATAACATTAATCTTAATCCGTCTACAGCGTCTTTATATCTGAAATAATGTTTTTCAAAAAATTAAGGTAAAAGATTTTTTGCCCTTTCAATCGGACCTGCCACTAATTGAGGGAAAAAAGAAACATAGACGGCAAAAATTCCTAAATGCTTCTCTGGTTTTATCTTTCTTCTATATATATCTATTGTATAACTTAAAGTTTGAAAGGTATAAAAACTTATACCTATGGGCAGTAACACTCTAAGTGTCATTGGATTTAATTGAATACTAAACTGCTGTAAAATTTCTCTAGCGGAATCACTAAAGAAATTAAAATACTTAAAGGCAAATAGCAATCCTATATTAATAAATAAACTTATTCCTAAAAGGATATTTCTCTTTTTTTGTTTTTCAGTTTTATAAAGTTGAATTCCAACAATGTAGTCAACAAGAGTAGAAATTATTATCAAAATAATATACTCTGGTTTCCAACTCATATAAAAATAATAACTACTCATCAACAAAAGAACCCATCTAAAACGATGGGGAATAGAAAAATACAAAAAAACTACTATCGGAAAAAATATTAAAAAACTGAACGAGTTAAAAAGCATAAAATTTCTTTCTATGTATTATTTTTAAATTATTTCAAACAATTTTTTCGTATTGGGATATGATTTTTTGGACGGAGAAGTTCTCTACTTTTTTCTTTGCGTTTTGGGAAATTTCTTTGGCAAAAGCTGGATTTTTTAAAATTCTGGTAATGGCTGACATTAGGGCCTTTTGGTCATTGAGGGGAACCAAAATTCCATTTTCATTATTATCTATAATTTCATCTGGCCCTGAAGGACAATCAGTAGAGACCACCGGAGTTCCACAAGCCATCGCTTCCATCAAGGTATTCGGCAAACCTTCCCATAATGAAGAAAGAACAAAGACCTTTGATTGACTAATGAACTTAAAAGGGTTCTTTTGCCATCCCAAAAAGAAAACATTTTCTTCTAACCCCAGTTTTTTAACCAATCTTTTTAATTTTCTTTTTAATTCTCCTTCTCCTAAAATAACTAATTTACTTTCAGGAATTTCTTTCTTTATTATCTTAAAAGACCTAATCAAATCGTCCTGACCTTTTTGTTTAGTTAAACGACCAACATTAATTATAACAGGATTTTTAAATATCTCTTTATACTCCAGTTCTAAATCGTCTTGACAAGAATTTTTAATTTTTCCGAGATCTAAGGGATTATAGACAACTTTTATTTTATTTCTATCAATTCCAAAATCTTGGTTTAAAGAATTCATAGTTCCTAAAGAATTAGTAAAAATAGAGTCCACCTTTTTATATAATTTCTTTACTAAATATCTGTTTATTAATCCATTAATACCGGTAACCGAGAACGTATGCATTGGTGAAGGATTGATTCTTTCGCTAATACACACTTTGTGACCCGTTTTTTTAGCAAAAATATTAGTATAATTACTTCTCCCTAAAAAACTAATGACCTTATCTATGTTATTTTCTTTAATAATTTTTCCGAGCTTGAGCCATCCAAAAAATTTAGAGTTTAACTTAATTATCTCTATGTCTTCGGGGATATCATAATAAATTTTATCTTGTAAAAGAATAAGGTAAAATTGCCTACCTTCTCTTGATAAGTTTTTTAATAAAACGCTAACCACTCTTTCAGCTCCTCCGCCAGCCATTGAATTAATTAAGAAAGCTACTTTTTTCATAACCATTTTTCCTTCCACATTTGAAACATTAAAATTAACCATAGACGATTAAAATTAACTTTCCCTTTTTCAAAAGAATTAAGCTCTTTTGAAATAATTTGACTATTAAATATACCCTCTTGTTCTATTCTTTCCGGATTTAAATATTTTTTTGCCAAAAATGATAGTTCCTCTTTAAACCAAGTATCTATTGGAATACCAAAACCCATCTTAGGTCTATCAAATAATTCTTTTGGTAAATACTTACTTAAAATCTTTTTAAGAATATTTTTATTAGGGTATTTATATTCTAACGGCAAAGAAACAGCATATTCAATTATTTTTTGATCTAAAAAGGGATCTCTTCCTTCTAACCCAACTGCCATTGTTGCCCTATCAACTTTTGTCAAAATATCATCAGGCAAATATGTTTTAAAATCAACGGCCTGCATTTGAGTTATTATATCTAATTCCCCCACTTGCTCAAAATTATTAAAGTGAGTTTCAGAAGTATCTCTTTTTAATAGACCCTCTTCTTTCAACCAGTGACTATTTATAGTCGTGTAAACATCTCTAAAATTCTTCCTATTTTTAACCGCTTGATTTATTTTTCTAATTTTATTATCTTGGTTTGGACTTTTTGAAAATGTCTTTATTCCTAAGGAAAGAAGCTTTGGATTTAAAAACGGGGCTGGGATTTTGTTTATTCTATTGTAAATATCGCTTATTAATTTGTAATGATTATATCCGCAAAAAAGCTCATCTCCCCCATCCGCTGATAAAGAAACTTTTACTTTGTTATGAACAAATTGGGAAAGTAAATAAGTTGGGATAGCCGAACTATCTCCAAGCGGTTCATCATAAATTTCAGGCAATTTAGGAATAATGTCTATGGCTTGTTTTTGAGTGCAAATTAATTCGTGATGTTCAGTTCCTAAATAATCAGCGATTTTTTTAGCTGATTCTGATTCATCATATTGTTTTTCATCAAAGCCAATTGTAAATGTTTTGAGAGGATAATCAGTATTTTGAGCTAAAATAGAAGCGATAAGCGATGAATCAATTCCCCCACTTAGGAAAATACCAACAGGAACATCCGAAACAAGACGCAATTTAAAAGAATCTGTTAAAATTTTATCTAATTCTTCAACGGCCTCTGACTCTTTTATCTTCTTAGTTCCAGCTAAATAAAGATTAACAATATCCCAATATTTTTCTTTCTTAATATCCTTATTTTTATCTATTTCTAAAAAATAGCCGGGTTCTAATTTATAGATATTCTTAAAAATTGAATGTGGAGCAGGAATATATCCAAATTGCAAAAACAAAGATAAGGCCTCATAGCTCAACTCTCTTTTAACTGCTGGATGTTCAACAATTGCTTTTATTTCTGAAGCAAAAATAAATAAATTATTATCAAAATAATAATAAAGTGGTTTTACTCCTACCCTGTCTCTGCAAAGAATTATTTTCCGTTCTCGCTTATCAAAAATAGCAAACGCAAACATTCCCCGAAACCCATCAACTGCTTTCTTTCCCCACTCTCTATACGATTTTAAGAGAACTTCAGTGTCTGAATTACTTTCAAACTTATGCCCTTTCTTTTCTAATTCTTTTCTAATTTCCTGAAAATTATAAATTTCTCCATTAAGCACAACTATTAATTCATTATCCACCATCGGTTGATGACCTAAATCAGATAAATCAATAATTGAAAGACGCTGATGAGCCAAACCAACATTTTGATCAATAAAAATACCTGAATCATCGGGACCCCTATGAACAAGCTTATTTCTCATTCTTTCCAAGATGTCTTTTGAGACCTTATTATTATAATTCCAAATTCCAACTATTCCGCACATCTTTTTCTCCTTTTTTAATAATTTCTGTTGAAGAAATCATTTTCAAAAAATCCGGTAAAACTCGGGAAACCATCTTCATTTCTACCCCCAATTCATTGCATAATCTTCTCTTTTGTTCAATAGCAGAATCATCGTCATTAAGAACAAAAATATCGGGTTTTAATTTTTCCATAATTTCTTTAAAATCTATTTTACCATCAATCACTTCTTCTCCACCAATTATAGCATAATCAACATCTTGAAAAGCAGAAATTAAATAAACTCTATTATTTTGAGAATTAATTGGCCTTTCAAGACCTTTTAAGCTCTTAATAACCTTATCTGAACCAACATCCACTACTAAAACATCTCCGAATTCCTTACACTGTTTGAAAAAATAAGCATGACCTGAATGCAAAACATCAAAACATCCTGAACAAAAAACAATATTTTGATGTTTTTTTCTTATTTTTTCCAAATCATTATAATCAATAATTTTATTTTTCATAATTTACATATCGCAGACATTGCATAACTTTAAATTACCTCTATTTCCCTTTTGAAGTTCTCTCCTATAATGCTGAAATTTCTCGTTTTCCCAGATTTCTTCTATTGAGCTATTACGCATGTCTCCCATTACAACGGCACCATGGTAATCGTTACAACATAGAACGACTTTTCCTTTATAATTTATACATAATTGATAAGAGGGGCGACTACAACGTTTTTTTAAAGGTAACTTAGGACTCTTTTTTGATTCTAACAAGCCGGCTCTATTACAAATTGAATTTAGATCAAAAATGTGAGCTTGAAAATGTTTTTTTTCTCTTGAATCAATGACTTTTAAGATCTTTTCTATATTTTTATTTATCTTACCATCATATTGAGAAATATTTGCATAATCCAATCCAGCTCTTCTAAGTTTTTTCCAAATATCTAAATTTAGCAAATCACCATTTGTATTTAAATAATTTTGGGCCGAAGGAATATTCTTCTTCACATATTCTATAAATCTTGGCAATCTTTCATCAAGCAGTGGTTCATTATATAGATTATAGGTTATTCTTCCCTTGAAGTTCATCGCCTTAAGTTCATCTATTACTTTAAAAAAAATCTTTTCGTCTAAGAATTTTACTTCTCTGCGATTAGCATGATTGGGACACCAAGAACACATCCTATTACAGGTTGAATTAATCTCAATTCCTACGGCCGTAAGAGTCGGCACCCTGTTTTTAAAACCCAAAGGGATTAAGCACATAAGAATCATAAAAACTGGTATCCGAATTCTGGTAATAATTCCGAAATTATTAAAGAATAAACTCATAACACCTAGAGTAAGAATACTAAAAAGAATTAAGGGGAAAATTAATTTATTACGAGATTTAATAGATTCCCATATTCCTTTACCGATAAAAAATAGTAGAATATACCAAGGTATTATTTCAAATAAAGCAAATAAATGATGTGAATATCTCATTTGCCAAGGCAAGGGTCCTAATAAAATATAGCCAAAATATTTTAATTGATTTATTAAAAACACTGGAAGATTTTCTTCAGAACTCACCTCTTCTTTATTCCATGTAGATGCCCATCCTCCCGGAAAAGTATTGGTTAGAGAACTATCACCCGAAAGTTCTGATAAATTTAAATCTTTTATCGATTTTAGCTTCGTAGCCGGGGGACTATATGCTTTTTCTTGATAAAAAGTAACCCTTTCAATGTTTAAACTATTTTTAAAAATATCTATTCCATAGAATCCATGACCTTTTAAAACTTCTGGCATAAATCCTAAAATAACAATTATAATAATTGAATAAATAATCTTTTTCTTGACCAAGCTAAATCTTGCCAATAATAACCAAGAAAAAAGAAAAGCAAAAAGCAAGGCATAGGCAAGATAAAAACGAAAGTGGAACATAATGCTTAAAGCAACAAGAAAAAAGAAGAAATTTCGCCAAGAAAAGCTTTTAATTAATTTTAGGGTTAATAATATCGTTAATAATGTAAAAGGAATGACTAAAGTGTCTTTCAAAATCAAACTACCATAAAAAAGAAAGCTTGGATAAAAACTAGCAATTAGTCCAATTAAAAAGGCCCACTTTTTAGAACCACCTAATTCAATAACTATTAAATAAACAAAAAGAATTGTCAAAACCGATAACCAAACTCCAAACAATTGGGCAACAAGCATTTCAGGCAAAGTAAGAGTGTAGATGATTCCTATAACAACCGGATAATAGTGACCTTTAATAAGCTCATCTATAGAAAAATTTCCTTGCTCAAAACTATTAGATATTCTAGTCGCCATTATATGATAACTTCCAGAATCTCCCTTCCCAATCCCAATAGGTTTAAAATCAGTATAGTATATAAATAGAACAGCTACTAAGTGAATTACCAAAGCAACTAATAAAAGAATTAAAAGATTTTTATTGCTTAATCTCAACTTTTTAATAATCCAAAAGGTAGCCATCGTTAAAATACTAAGTAAAATAATTCCTACTGCCAAGACTTTATCAAAAAAAGCAATCAAAATCAATGCTAAAAGAAAAATAGCCATTAATTTAAACCTTTTTCCAATTATTTCAAATAATCTTTTCATGTTTTGTTAATATACTTATTAATGCTTTTTCAAGATCTTCCGAATAATTAGCTTGGGTATATTTAAAAGATTCTAAATATGCTTTCTTACTTCTTTCAAGAAAATCTTCTCTTGATTCTTTTGATATCGCCTTTATTTGATTTTTTAATGAGTCCACCCTAATATCTTTAATTAAGTACCCGAAATCCTTTATGTCAATACCTGCTTGTTCAGTAACTATCGGAACCAATCCTCTTCTCATACAAGTAGTTACTGATGTTGCCGTTCCCTCCGTAGAAGACGGAAGAATCACATATCCTGATCCTAAAGTAATTTCATTAAATTTTTTTCCTCCTACATCAATATTACCCACCCAATGAATGTTTTTTGCCTCAAGCAAGGTTTTCTCATAAAAATCATTAAATTTTTTTTCTCTTGCCGAAGTGCAAATATATAATTCTAAATTTGGCAATTCACTAAACGATTCAATAAGAAGGTCTAATCCTTTTAAAATATTCCTACTTCCTGCAAAATAAAAAAACTTATTTTGGTTTTTCTTTTTAATATCTCTTATATTAAATTTTATTTTGGGAGAAGTAGAAGGATGGATTCTAAAAATTGGCTTTTTATAATCCCTAAAGGTATTAATTGCGTAGCCATTTCCAACAGAAAGAATGGCATCTATATTGTCAATAATTTTAGTTTTATCAGTCTCAAATATCCCTTTCTGACTAAACTTTTGATTCGGATGTCGCTCTGAAAAATAATCATATCTCTTTTTTAAGGCACTGTTATAAATAGATTGTTCTTGAGTCGAAGCATAAAATATTTTTATTGCTTTATCTAATTTTGAAGTAATATCAAAATAATACTTTCCAGACCCTCCCCCTCCAATACCAATAAAAAGATCGTATTTATCTTTTAATTTTAATTCATTGATATTAATACTTCTATCTATAATGTCTACCCAAAACCCTAATTTGTTTAAAATTTTGGCTATTTCAAACGCTTGCCAATTATTGGGATGAGAATATTTTTTAACTAACCCGGAAGAGAAAAAAGGATCTGTTTTATAATACATTAAAGCGTGACCATTTTTTTCATCACAATACTTATGAAAATTATAAAGGACCTTTTTCTTTAAAAATTTAAGCTTAAAGCCATTCTCTAATTTACGAAAAATATTCATATTTATTAGTAATCTGGTTTATAGGTCCAAATATTTTCATCTTTAACGGTTTTATAATATTCAATAAATTTATCTAAGATAAAATCTACATTTTTAAAATCATTATCCGTTGTGCCTGTTAGGTCAGTTAGTTTCTTTATACAGGGAATTCTTCCATTTATTTCAACAAATTGACCTTTAAACAATCTATCAGGATTTACATATATTATTTCGGATCCACTCTTTGTTTTCTCAATAATTCTCTTAGCTAAATCAATAATTTTTATTTCGTAAGTTGATCCTATGTTAACTGTTTCATTCCAAACATTTTTATCAATAAGTTTAAAAAGAGCCTCGACAAAATCCTCGGTCCAAACAAAACTTCTAGTTTGTTCTCCGCTACCGTAAACTGGTATAGATTTCCCCATTATAGCTGAAGAAATAAATCTTGGAATAACAAATCCAGCCAAGGCACTTTGGATAGGACCAACAATGTTAAATGGTCTGATAATCAAAGCTGTGATTGATTCATCAAATAGTAATGCTCTGGTAGTGCATTCATCAGCCATTTTCGTTATTGCATACCACCATAAACTCTTATTAAGATTTCCTCCGACAAAACAATCATCATTCTC
>Ga0265594_1001312_pt1 | contig 19339 bp, 23 predicted proteins | sample saktaG_11_FD_190147 | JGI IMG/M metagenome (GOLD analysis project Ga0265594, IMG submission 190147) | Saline water microbial communities from Sakinaw Lake, British Columbia, Canada - sak_2011_5_24_80m | ecosystem: Environmental > Aquatic > Non-marine Saline and Alkaline > Saline ... | reverse complement strand
ATGGGGGCTATTCAATCCAAAAACGGAATTGCTGCCGTAATCGGTGAGATTACTAATGACGATAAAGAGGTGTTTGAATACAGGGGGCAAACCATAGCCACTATCCCCAATAAGCCCTCTAAGGAAATTCTGGAGAGCTTGAAAGGAGGGGATTAATCATGCCACGGGAGTATAGTCAAGCTGGGGTGGACTATACAAAGATTGAGCCCTTCAAACAGGCAATGCAGGCAATAGGGAAGCGCACTTTGAATTTTCCTGCTCGACGGGGGGCCTATATTGACGAATAAGAAAACTGCCCCAGCCTTGCAGTAGTTACCTGCGTGATTCCTTCGCCACGAAGAAGATGCGCCCCTCCCCGTTGGAACAGGGAGGGGTTGCTAGGACAGTTGATTAACTATTTAACAATCCCGGCGGATGCTTTGGCCGGCTGGGGTATCTGCTTGCTCAAAGCCTCGCGGTCCCCTTCGCTCATGCCAGCAATATACTTGACCAGCTTCTTCCTGGACTCGATGTCATACTGGGTGGTGATGGCAATCTGCTCCATGACCGGTGAGCCGCCACCATGGTAGTTACCCACACTGTTTATGCCGCCAGTTGCTGAGCAGAGCATGTCACCGAGGTAACGCCAGAACTGAGCCTGGTCCTCCACCGGCATATTTGGATTCCGCTTGGTGTACTTCAGGAGCAGGTCTCTGATCTCCGGGTTCACGAAATCCTTCTCGTGAGGGAAGGTGGCTACCACTCCGCCAGCGATGTCGCAGAGGATTTCAGCTTCACGCCAGACCGCCTCGCCCGACAGGCAGCGGCCGACGTTGCAGTAAATCGAATTAGGGATGTAGGAGCCGGGGCCATAAGGCACGAATCCTACACCCGGCATGTAGACCTCCGGCTTGCCGAGGTCAGAAGCCGTGTATCCGGCGGCATACCCCAACTCGATGGTCATAATGAGTTCAGCTAACTTTTCCCGGACATGAGGTGCCTTATGGACATTGTTCACCTCGGCAGCGAGGGCCGCGGTCCCCAATATGACGTCGCCGATGGCCGGCTTGCAGCCCGAATAGGAATGGCGGTGAAACAGGGCGAAGAGGAGAGCTAGCACGCCGCCATGCTGCCATTCACCGGCGAGGAAAACCCTTTCCCAGGGCACGAAGCAGTTGTCAAAGATCAGGTAGGAATCTGTGGCACCTTGCATGAACCCGCGCTTGAAAGTCTCTCTAGGCCTGAAGTTGTGGATAGTAACCACTTGCTTCAGCCCTTCCCAGTCGCCCGGGATGGCGAAGGCAACGGCATAGTCCTTGTCCTCGAGGCGCAATGCCCGGGTGGGCACCACCAGCACCTCGTCGGCTACCGAGGCCTCGGAGATGTGCACCTTGCAGCCGCTGACCACGATGCCATCGCTAAGCCTCTCTTTTATACGTACGTAGGCATCGGGGTTTGGCTGGTCGGCAGGCCTCAGTATCCTGTCGCCCTTAACGTCCGTCTGAGCGCAGCAGCCCACCAAGTCCTCCGTTTGGAAGCGTATGAGCCACTTCTTGAAGTTCTCATGGTACTGGGTAGCACCGTTGTTCATCTTGTCCGCTTCGTAGGACACGTTGTAGATGGCGTTGGTAGCGTCAATGCCCATGCACCGCTGGATGCAGCCGCCCACCTTCTGACAGAGCATACGGGTCATGTCCTGCTTCTTGTGCAGGTCGTCGGTGTTCTGATGGATGTGGGTGAAGCGGCTAATCCTCTCACCGGTGAGATGAGAGATGGCGGTGCAGAGGTCTTGGTTCTCTGGTTTGGCTGCTTCATCGAACGTGGTGCCGAGGGTATTGAGACAGTCCATCTGGCGCTCATCTGCTCGGTTGATAATCTCGCCATCGAAGTAGACGTTCCGCCTCATCCTGGCTAAACCTTGGATGTACTGTTCCTTTGTCCTCATTTTTCCTCCTTACTTATTGGTAATTAATTTGTGGCCCTAACGTTTTGTTCAGGTGGATAATTAGTTGATACCATGGTACTACGTTCGGACAAAAATGTCACGTAGGGTGACCTGCCCCAATTTATTGTACCGCTTCTTGAGTTAGGGTTGTTGGTATGGGAACTGAAAAGAGTATAATAAAAGAGCCATATATAGTCACTCAAGCGAGTATAATTAAGAAATGAGCCACAGTAAATCAGAGGCAGTAAAAGACAAGGCTCGCCAAGAGGTAACCAAACTGGTTGCCAAGTATCAGGGCCTTCCAGCACCGAGCATCAATCGTTTCTGGATTGATAGCAATCTTTGGTTACATAGTCTTTCAGATTAACAGACTGAGGAGGTAACTTAATGGCTGAAGCTAAAGTTGGTATTATCGGCGGTACCGGACTGTACCAAATAGAAGGCATGACCGATATAAAAGAAACAAAGGTGAAGACGCCTTTCGGTGACCCGAGTGACGCTATCACTCTGGGCGACTTAGAAGGGGTGAAGATTGCCTTTCTTCCCCGGCACGGCAAGGGGCATCGCATCAGCCCCACTGAGCTGCCGGCAAGGGCCAACATATATGCATTGAAGTCACTGGGAGTGGAATGGATAATCTCCGTCGCCACCGTAGGCAGCCTGAAAGAGAAAATCAAGCCTCTAGATATAGTTATCCCGGACCAGATTATCGACCGCACCTTTTTACGACCAAGCACCTTCTTTGGCAGAGGAATAGTGGGGCATATTCCTTTTGCCGAACCGTTCTGCTCCGTCCTCAGCGATATACTTTACGAATCCGCCCGTACGACAGGAGTTGAAGTTCATGACGGCGGCACCTGCATTACCATGGAAGGACCTCAATTCTCCACCAGGGCTGAGTCGGAGTTATATCGTTCCTGGGCAGCCGACATCATCTTTATGACCGGTTTACCTGAGGCGAAGTTAGCCCGGGAGGCGGAAATCTGCTACGCCACCATCGCCATCGTCACCGATTATGACTGCTGGAAGGAGGCCTTCGAGACGGTATCTGCAGAAATGATTATAGCCAATTTGAAGCAAAGCGCTGAAACCGCCAAGAAGATACTTAGAAACGCGGTAACCCGCTTGCCTCAGACGAGAGATTGTGTTTGCACCAACGCGCTTCAAAATGCCATCATCACTTCGCCAGAGCTTATCCCGGAGCAGGTGAAGAAAGACCTGGAGCTAATTATTGGAAAATATATAAAGTAAGAGAACCTGATGTCATCCGAAATTGAATTTGGCTGTCTCCCCCAAGAGCTTTTGGCTAAACTGGGAAAGAAATACAAAATATAATGAAAAGACCGGCAGCCAGCATCTGAGTAGATTCGTAAAAGTCTACAGTCAAGATTTGAAATGCTAAGCTAATTAGGCGATAATATAGCTCAGCCTCCGTGAGGGCAAAGGTAATAGGAGACCAAAATGAAAGTTATAGGAATTGCATGCAGTCCTCGCCAACAGGGGAACACTGAGTTTCTAATTCGGGAAGCCTTGGCGGCTGCCAGGGAAGCCGGGGCTGAAGAGATAGAGATAGTGACCGTAGCCAACAAGAGCATCCTCCCCTGTGATGGTTGCGAATGCTGTCTCGAAACGGCGGAATGCATCATTGATGATGATATGCAGGAGATATATCCAAAACTGCTGGCCGCTGACGGCATCATCATCGGCACTCCGGTTTACTTCTGGGGCGTGACCGCCCAAGCCAAGGCTATTATCGATCGCACCTATTGCCTAGCCACTGCCCATCTAGCCACTGACCCGGAACTTCGCGCCAAACTCAAGAGCTACGGTAAAGTCTTGCGCAACAAAGTAGGGGGGACAATAGTAGTAGCCGGGAGAGACGGAGCTAGCAGCGCCTCCAGGCAAATTAGCGACTTCTTCCAACTCCACCTGATGGTCGAGGCTGGCAAAGCCATTGCCTATGGACGCGACAAGGGTGAAGCCAGTAAAGATACACAAGGTCTTAGCCAGGCCCGCGGCACGGGAAGAGCAGTGGTTAGAACCATAAAACAACGTGAAAAACTAGAGGGGTAAAAACGAGGATGAACAAATCTAAAAGAATGGCTGCCCTAAAACACCGCCGACGCCGAAAGAAGCTAGAAGAGAGAAGAAAGGCTATCGCTATGGCAACTGGGCTTAAAGCCGTGGCTGTTAAGCCAGCTCCTGAGCCAGTTGTTGAGATGCCTCAAGTAGAGGCGCCAGTACCAAAGAAACGTGGCAGAAGGGAAAAGGTCGAGGTGGCAGCCGCCGCTGAAGCTGTAAGCGCTGAACCAGCAGCAGAGGTCGCTCAACCTGAAGCACCAAAGAAACGCATCAGAAAAAAGAAGACTGAAGCCACTGCCGAAGCTGTAAGCGCTGAACCAGCAGCAGAGGTCGCTCAACCTGAAGCACCAAAGAAACGCATCAGAAAAAAGAAGACTGAAGCCACTGCCGAAGCTGTAAGCGCTGAACCAGCAGCAGAGGTCGCTCAACCTGAAGCACCAAAGAAGCGTGCTAGAAAGAAGGCTGAAATTGCCGCCGCTGAAGCTGTAAGCGCTGAACCAGCAGCAGAGGTCGCTCAACCTGAAGCACCAAAGAAAAAACGCACCACAAAAAAGAAGGCTGAAATTGCCGCCGCCGAAGCTGTAAGCACCGAACCAGCAGCAGAGGTCGCTCAACCTGAAGCACCTGAGGCACCAAAGAAGCGTGCTAGAAAGAAGAAGACCGAAGTTGCCGCTGAAGCTGTAAGCACTGAACCAGCAGCAGAGGTTGCTCAACCTGAAGCACCAAAGAAACGCATCAGAAAAAAGAAGGCCGAAACTGCTGCTGAAGATAGTTAATGGCAAATGTTTATCTCTTAACTGGTAGTCCAGGAACAGGAAAAACTACCATCATTAGAGAGGCGATAGCCAAACTAAAAGCCAAAGCCGGTGGCTTTTATACTGAAGAGCTAAGAATCAGCGGAACAAGACAGGGTTTCAAAATTACTACCCTGGACGGACAGGACGCCATACTGGCACATGTTGACATCTCCAGCCCCTACAGGGTAAGCAAATACGGTGTTGATACCCAGAATTTGGACAGGGTCGGTGTTGCTGCCATCCACCGGGCGATAAAGGAAAGCGATTTAATAGTTATCGACGAAATCGGCAAGATGGAGCTTTTCTCCCCCAGTTTTAAAGAAGCCGTACTGAAGGCAATAGACAGCAGTAAGAAAGTTCTCGGCACTATTATGCTCAGCCCCCACCCCTTCGCCGACGAAATAAAACGCCACCCCCAGGTAAAGGTAGTTCAGGTTAGCCGAGCTAATCACGACCAGGTGCTGAGAGAGGTAGTAAGCTGGCTAAAGTTAACCGCTGATGAAAATAAGCCTCAAGCCAATAGGCAACATTGATAATGACATACTAGAACAGCTCAAGGAAAGACTTAATCAAACCTTTGGCTGCCCGGTTGAAATAACCCCAGAAGCTGATAGTCTTGACCAGGCATATGACTCAAAACGGGAGCAATGTCTTGCTCCAGTATTGCTCACCAGGTTTAAAACCTCAGATGCGACAAAGGATGAAAAGGTTTTGGGCATAGTTGATGCCGACCTCTATGCCCCGGGCCTGAACTTCGTCTTCGGTCAAGCTGACACAGTCGAAGGAGCAGCCATCATTTCTCTATACCGCCTCAGACAGGAGTATTACGGGTTACCTCCGGATGAACCCCTGTTTTTAGATAGAATTACCAAAGAAGCAATTCACGAGCTGGGACATACCTTCGGCTTGGAGCATTGCCCGGATATCAGGTGCATAATGCACTTTTCCAATAGCTTGGCTGATACTGACTGGAAACAAGCCGCATTCTGTAGCCAGTGCCGCCCAAAGCTGATAAAATAAGGCAGAGCGAGTAAATCAAAGGGGGTATGGACAATTGAGAAAAGTAGCTGTAGTTGGCGTCGGAATGACGAAGTTTAGCGGGAAACAGGAAAAGACATGCGTGGAGCTATTTGCTGAAGCTGCCATGGATGCCATCAATGAGGCAAACTTAAAGCCGAAGGATATCCAGGCTTTGTTTCTTGGTAATGTTTTGGGGGACTTCTCCGAGGGGCAAGGGCAGCCGCAAGCCTTCGCCGCTGATTACATCGGCGCTTCCAACATCCCAGCCAATAAATATGAAGGCGCTTGTGCTTCAGCCAGCGCTGCAGCACGAGATGCCTTTATGTGGGTGGCCTCAGGTTTCTACGATATAGTCCTGGCTGGTGGCACTGAAACGGCCGCTAAGATGGGAACACCGTTAGCCACCCGAACCTTTGCCATGGGCAGTGACAGCCGCTATGAGTACCCGTCCGGAATCACCTTCCCCGCCGTCTTTGCCATGCTGGCTCACCTCTATGCCAAAAAATACGGTATCCCTTTGGAAAAGCTTAAGCAGCAAATGGCTCAAGTCTCGGTTAACTCTCATTATTACGGTGCTCGTAATCCAAAAGCCCACTTCCAAAAAGAGATAACTATGGACAAGGTACTGGACGGCTTTGTAGTATGCCAGCCACTCCAGCTACTTGACTGCTGCCCGTTCTCCGACGGCGGTTCAGCCATCGTCCTGGCCTCAGAAGAAAAGGCCAAAAAACTAACCGATAAGCCGGTTTATGTTATCGGCGTCGGCCAGGCTTCAGCCGGCAATCTACCCAGCCAAAAAGAATACCTGCCAAGAATCAGGTCCAGGGAGCTATCCGCCAAGCAAGCCTACGATATGGCTGGACTCAGCCCCAGGGATATAGATGTCTGTGAACTTCATGATTGCTTTAGCATCGCCACACTCATCGCCTTAGAAAGCCTCGGCTTCTTTGAATATGGTAAGGCCGGTGAGGCTGTGGAGAAAGGTGAAACCAAACTTGGAGGCAAGATACCTATAAACATTTCCGGTGGGCTAAAATCCAAAGGACACCCGATAGGCGCCACCGGCACCGCCCAGATATATGAGATAGTTAAGCAATTGAGAGGCGAATGCGGTGAGCGCCAGGTTGAAGGAGCTAAAATAGGCATGACCGATACACTCGGCGGAGATGGCGGTACGCTGTGCAACCTGATTTTAGAGAGAGGCTGGTAGAACTATATCTTACAACTTAAAGGGGGCTAAAAGTGGAACATAAGCTTAGTTTCAAAGATTATAATGAAGCACTTAAACAGAATAAGCTACTGGGATTGAAATGCAAACAGTGTGGCGCCATCACGGTGCCGCCAAAAATAACCTGCGGACAGTGTACCAGCGCAGATATAGATGTTGTCGAATTAAGCGGTAAGGGCAAAATTCAGACCTTCACCACCGTCTTTGTGGCTGCGGAGGGACGTGAGGGTGAGGTCCCCTACGTTATAGTGCTGGTCGAACTCGACGAGGGCCCCTGGCTAATGGGCAACTTGACCGGTATTGAGCCAGATAAGGCAACCCTGGAGATAATGGGCAAGAGGGTGAAGATGGAGCACAAAGTATTCCCCGGCGATAAATACTCTGCCGGAGATGGAGCCAGGCCGCTCTTCAGCCTCGAAGCTTAACATCAGTCAATTAAATAGAAACCATGTCAAAACCACCAGCTTTAGTTGAGGCATTACTCAAGCCTGAAGCCTACCCTCACAATCCCCAAAAGATAGAGCTAGTGCAGACCCAGATGTCATTCCTCTTTCTCACCGGCGATTACGTATACAAAGTTAAAAAGCCCGTTGATTTAGGCTACTTGGACTATACTACACTGGAAAAGCGCCGCTTTTTCTGCCATCAGGAGCTGGAATTGAACAGACGCCTTTGCCCCGATATTTATTTAGAAGTAGCGCCCGTAGTCAGGAGTGAAGGGCAAATCCGCATTGGCGGTGAAGGTGAGGCAATCGAATATACAGTGAAGATGAGACAGCTCCCCAGGGAGCGAATGATGGACAACCTTCTGCCGCTGGGTCAGGTAACCGGGAAAATGGTGGTAAATGTAGCTGAGAAACTGGCAGCGTTCCACGATAAAGCCAGGACAGGCGCGGACATCAGCGTCTACGGGCAATTGGAAGCTATTATGACAAACACCGATGAGAACTTCACCCAAACTGAGAAGTACATAGATATCTCTATCCCTTCCTCAAGATATCAGCACATCAAGGCTTACACCGATAGGTTTGTTAAATCGAATAAGTCCCTGTTCGAGAGGCGAGTGAAGAACGGCAGGATAAGAGACTGCCATGGTGACCTTCATGCTGCCCATATTTGTTTCAGCGACGGAATCCATATATACGATTGCATCGAGTTCAACGACAGGTTCAGATATGGCGATGTAGCCTCCGAAGTCGCCTTCCTGGCTATGGATATAGACCGCTACCAGCGGGCTGACCTGTCTCAAGCCTTCGTTAGTGCCTATGTCCACATAAGCCAGGATGAAGAGATGCTCCAGCTTCTGAATTTTTATAAGTGCTACCGGGCTTATGTACGGGGCAAGGTAGAAAGCTTTAAGTTCGATGACCCCTATATCTCGGAGGACGAAAGGACAAGGGTTCTGGATACTGCCAGGAGGTATTTCGAGCTTGCCGAATCGTATACATGATACATTATAGAATGCGTCAGAATAAATCGGATTAAGCAAACCCTGAGTTCGTCTATATGGCTGTTATACGCAATCGGCTTTTAATACTTTTGGCCTGAAGGAATATGGTAAAAATGATACAAAAGATAAAATCAATGTGGGACTCGCTCACTAAAAAAGAAATACGAGAAATAGTAGCCCCAATTAGTGAGGAAGGAGTAAAAGGAGACATCCATAGCAAGGGTTTCGGAGGTCATGTGCTTGCAACAGAATTTAGTGAAGAAGAAAGACCTGAAGTGTTCACACCATCTACAGCGATTATTAGTGGGGGTTATGGGGTGTGGAGACTTGAAGTTCCTAAAGGTGTGCGAAGGTATTTAATAGATATGACCCTAAGAATAGAGACCGTTCGTACACACGGTATGTTACATTCGCCCCATAAGGGGAAAAGCGCCAGCATTTTTGTGAACAATCAGCTTGTAGATAAGATATACCTTGTGAGACCCCATCCTCATGGAGAGGATTATGGTGTCGATAGTAGAAGACCATTCCCAATATTTCGCTATATCGACAAAGATAAAAGCATCCAGGCAATAAAAGTGAACGTGGATGAAGACGTAAGTTGGGATATAGATCGCGTGACATTGGAACCCATAATACTGAGAAAAGAGTGGAAACCAGAGGCTACAATGATTATCGGTGCTATAATTTCAGCCATTATAGGTGCTGTTGTGAGCTTCTTTATATAAATGGAATCTCTTCGCCGACAGCGTATAACAGCGGATAAAAGGGAAATCAAAGATTTCCACAAATTGCCTTCGGCAACTTCTTTTATCCGCAAAACGCTAGGCGAAATTCTTTTTTTGAGGCTCAGTCGGTCATGAATAAAGTAATGAAAAGTAGCATCAATGAAATTGACCAGAAGTTCAAATGTTTGCGGATAAATTTTGAAGACCTCTTATGGATAAAAAGTATTCCCTCAGAAGCTGGCTGGTATCTGATTAAGACAAATACACCAATTGCTGTGCTAGAATCTGCGGGACCACCAAAATATAAAGCCCATATTAATATTCCAGAAACTCTTAAGAGTACATCAAGATTACAAGACTTTGGTATTGCTATCATCCAATCCCACGATGAGGATTACGTGGTATACAATGGAGAAGCAGCCAATCTTAAAGCAAGGGCAAGAGAACATGAACGTGGCCATCCGAAGACCTATTGTCTGGGGTTATCAAATTATGAGACTTTGCGTAGCTATAGGTGGACTTTTTGCTATGTGGTTGTATCGAGCTGTAAAGTTCTTCCAAATGGAGACAAGCTCTTGATATTGGCAATCGATGGGACAAAAGGGAAGAGGTTGATACTACGGTAATTATTTCCCACAGCAATGCTTGTACTTTTTGCCGCTGCCACAAGGACATGGAGCATTCCTGCCAACTTTTGTAAGCGTTGCCCCATTGTCAGATGTTAATGTTTTCGGTTGGTCTTCAACAAAGTTTATGCATTGGATAGAGGGCATCCTAAAAGACAGGCTAGTTTTTCCATGATTAGTGACCGCAAGGTCTCCTTGGTTAATTAAATCCATTCCTATTAATACATCTGCACCTTTTATATCAGTTTCCGCTACCCTCAATTGTGGGATGCAGACCTTATTTGGTAACCATACACTAACGAGATATGTTGGCTTAGTCATCTTTCCTTTGGCAGTGTCTATCTTCGCCATTCCAGTACGCTGTAAATTGCAAGTTTGAACAACCTTTGGTGTTATGGCAGTATTAGTTGCACCTGTATCCCAAATAGCTTGGAATTTACTAAGTTTTGGAGATTTTGGGACAGAAGATTGGTCAAAGGGTTCTGAAATGTGTACTTCAGATACTAGTACACTTACTTTCCCATTATATGCTATATGACAGGCATGCACCTGCACCTGTTGCATTGATTGTCCTTATGCCAGCATAACTCTTGAACGATATGTTTGAGTGTAACTTTCTTTACCAGGCTTACACTTTTGTATTAAGAATGTTCCTAATTCATGGGTTTTGGTTGTCTCTCTAATCGCATCCAATTCTGAATCAAACGCACCCAATACACTATCGTTTTTTATCACAATAAATTTCCCCTCATACTTATCAACTAATTCCTGTTGATGCTGTAAGTAATAATTGAATTCATCTAATAGATTTTCCATGATAGTTACTCCATCTCACGTTCACGCACTAGGAGCTTTGCCAGTTTTATCAGCATTAGTGCTTGGTTTTTTATCTTCAGGTTTCACTTCTAGTAAATCCTTCACCGCCTCCTCAAACTTAAGCGGATAAAGAGACAATCGCCCATTCTTACGCTTGTTTTCCTTTAATTCAGACATTTTGCTCTTTTTGATAATCTATATCTTGTGGTACTTTTGCACCCCTAGCCTATATGTTATAATGAGTATGATGGCACTGTGGTGAAACTGGAAGACACGAATGATTCACACTCATTTGCTTGCCCAAAGCGTAGGGGTCCGAATCCCCTTCCCTCCGTCGCAGAATTAACTGATTCTCCTTCCAAAATCCTTGCTATAGCCACTATAATTGCTATAGTATGTGCTAATATTTTAGCACATACTGTCAATACCCTTCCAATTTTTACCCCTTTGCTCCTGACCCACTATGTGGGCTTGGTATTACCATTGACACCTTCTAATCTAGTGCTATAATTCGCATTAAAAGGAGGTATACGATGGGACAAACATATGAATACAGATTGTTGTATGATTTCTTGTACCATTCTGGTGGTGGTATGCGCATTTTTGATTTTAAAATAGACCACAATCGAGACGCATTTATGGAAAACCTCGGTAAGCACATGGAGACAATAACAGAACCATATTTGAATGATGGTTGGCAAATAATCTCTCACAGTATTACTCTCGTTGATGATGTGTTCTTTTTATCCATCTTGATTCAACGTTGTCGAACTTAAATATATCACCACTTCTCAGGTCATAAGCATAGGAGTGATGTTCAAAAGAATAATTTTCTCGTTTGTTTTTATTTAGCAGTAGATGGCACCACCATCTAAATAGGTTTGTGAAATACCTAATCACCTAGATAAAATACTATACGAGGAGCTGATAGATTGAGAGAACCGTTTGCAAACTTCATAGAAAACAAGCTGGGGACTGGTTTTTTGCTTATTGTTTGTGGTCTGCCCGGTACCTGGAAAACCGAGACGACTGAGGAAGTGTCCAAGATTAAAGGCTATCCGCTCCTTCGAACTGACCTGATTAGGCTGAAGGTGCTGAAAAACGAGGATATATTTGACGAAAAAGTCGCCTCTAATATGGATAAGCGAACAGCGGTCTACGATGAGATGTTCACCCGAGCCGAGGAGATTCTGAGAAAGGGCGAGGGTGTAATTCTCGATGCCACTTTCGTTACGCAGTCATTGAGGAGGCAAGCCGCCGCTATAGCCGCCAAATACAACCTCACCTTCGTCATCATGCAAACAGACTGTCCACAGGAAGTGTCCATCAGCCGGATATTAAAGCGCACCAAAGAGAGCTATGAATCAAACGCACTCACCGAAGAAGCCTACCTGAACAACAAAAAGAGGTTCGAAGAGGTAAATCTGGATGACTTGAAGAGCTTGTATCCCGAACTCAACATTGTCCACTTCATAGTTGATACTCACAGCGACCTGCCTGAAGACTGGTATGTCATCGAAGTGCACAAGAGATAGATGAAAATAGACCTGCACATCCATACAAAGAGCTGCTCAGATGGTAATCTCCCTATAGAAGAGGTTTTCCAGGAAGCCAGGAAGAGAAATATCGGCTTGATGTCAACAACCGACCACGATTCTATAGATTGCCAGGAAAGAGCCATCACCCTGGCTAAAGAATATGACATCATCTATATTACGGGTGTAGAATTAAACGTAACCTTCCACTATCCCCCTGAACATGACAGGGCTGTTTCCCTGGATTTCCTCGGATACCGGTATAATATCGGCAATCAGGAGCTGAAAAGTAAACTTGAACTGATAAAGGAGCGCAGAGAGATAAGAGCCCATCAAATTTTGGAGAAGCTGAACATTGAATTCGACAAAGAGAATATTCCAAGGTTCACCGAGGAGGACATCGAAAAGATACAGGATAGTGTCGATGGTGTCTTCGGCCGGCCTCACATAGCGGATTACCTGATAAAAAAAGGGATTGTCGGCAGTCGCCAGGAAGCATTTGATAAATATCTGGTCAAGTGTGATGTCCCTAAGTTCCCGCTTTCACTGGCCGAAGCATCGAGGTTGGTCAGGAACGCCGGCGGCATACTCGTACTTGCCCATCCCAATGACCCGAATGGTACGTCCCTGGTGAGTATAACGCCCGATTTAGACGGGCAGACGAGGATTATTGAAGAATATATGCTAGAATACATTGATGGTATCGAGTGCTGGCATTCAAGAAACGATGCCAAGACCACTGCGCACTACATTGAGTTCGCTAAGAAGCACCACCTGCTTATGACCGGCGGCAGTGATTGCCATCAAAAACCGCTCCTTCTTGGCACGCTGGATATACCTGATTATGTAGCTGAGCAGTTCAGATGATGGCAGGATGCTGCGCTCAAGTGCTCTTTCGTGCAGACAGATTTTAGATAAATTATAATTAAGGAGTAGCTAATGAGTATAAAGAACTATGATGTTAAAGACCCCACCCTGGCTTCAGCCGGCAAGCTGCGCATCGAGTGGGCTGCCAGGGAGATGCCGGTAGTCAAGCTAATCAAAGAGAGGTTCGCCAGGGAGAAGCCTTTTAAGGGAGTCCGCATTTCCGGTTGCCTCCATATCACCACGGAGACAGCCAACCTGGGTCTGGCGCTGAAGGAGGGCGGCGCTGAGCTGACTCTCTGCGCTTCAAACCCGCTGAGCACTCAAGATGATGCGGCGGCGGCCCTTGTCGAATATGGCGTCCCCGTCTTCGCCATCAAGGGTGAAGACAACGAGACCTATTATCGGCATATAACCGCTGCCCTGGAACATAAACCACACCTTACCGTAGACGATGGTGCCGACCTGGTTAGCACGATTCATCGAGAAAAGACCCAGCTTATCGATGACATAATCGGCGGCACCGAGGAAACCACAACCGGTATTATAAGATTAAGAAATCTGGCCAGGGAAGGAAAGCTGAAGTATCCCATCATCGCTGTGAACGACGCTAAAACTAAACACTTCTTCGACAACCGCTATGGCACTGGCCAGAGCACCATAGACGGCATCACCAGAGCTACCAATGTTTTATGGGCAGGGAAGAATGTGGTTGTTTGCGGCTACGGCTGGTGCAGCCGGGGCATAGCCCGGCGGGCTCAGGGCTTGGGTGCCCTGGTAATTATAACTGAAGTCCAGCCTATCCCAGCTCTTGAAGCAGCGATGGATGGCTATCAAGTTATGCCGCTGCTCGAAGCATCTAAAATAGGAGACATCTTTATTACCGCTACTGGCGATATAAATGTCATAGATAAAGCCCACTTCTCCCAGATGAAGGATGGGGCTATTATGGCTAACAGCGGTCACTTCAATGTCGAGATAAATATCCCGGCCCTAGACAGCCTAACGAAGGCAAAAAGGCAGGTACGCCCCTTTGTTGAAGAATATACCCTTACCGATGGGCGGCGAGTCTATCTTCTCGGCGAGGGAAGGCTAATAAACCTGGCGGCGGCTGAGGGGCATCCGGCCAGCGTTATGGATATGAGCTTCGCCAATCAGGCGCTATGCCTGGAGTATCTGGTCAAGACGAAAGGGAAGCTCCAGCCAGATGTTTACCCCGTGCCTGAGGGAATCGACAACGAAATTGGGCGGCTGAAGCTTAAGGCCATGAATATAACCATCGATTCCCTGACCCAGGAACAAAAGAAATATCTGGAAAGCTGGGAAGCAGGAACATAGATAAAGGAGAAAAAGATGCCAAGCAGTTTCAAAAAGACAAGCTCATACTTTTTTGCCTCGGAGTCGGTCACCGAGGGGCATCCTGATAAGCTCTGCGACCAGGTTTCCGATGCTGTTCTCGATGCCATACTGGCAAAAGACCCTTACGGTAGGGTTGCCTGCGAGGTTGCTGTAACGGTAGGTCTGGTAATCGTTTTGGGTGAGATTACCACCGACTGCTACATAGAAGTCCCCGAAATCGTGCGTAATGTAGTTAAAGACGCTGGCTACACCAACCCCGAATACGGTTTTGACTACCAGAGCTGCGGCACGCTGGTATCCATAAAGCAGCAATCAGCCGACATCGATGCCGGGGTTAGCCAATCGATGGAAGCAAGAGCCGGCATGACAGAGGACGAAGTTCTGGATAGGACGGGCGCTGGTGACCAGGGAATGATGTTTGGCTTTGCCTGCAACGAGACACCTGAGCTTATGCCGCTGCCTATCTCTTTAGCCCACAAGCTGTGCCACCGTTTGGCCCAGGTGAGAAAGGACAAGACTCTGCCTTACCTTCGCCCCGATGGCAAGTCTCAGGTAACCGTAGAATACGACCGCAGTATACCCAAAAGGGTAGACGCTGTAATCATAGGTGCCCACCATGACCCGGATGTCGACCGTGATACTATTGAACACGACATTATAGAGCAAGTAATAAAGACTGTTGTTCCATCTGACCTTATGGATGACAGGACCAAATACTATGTCAATGGTGCCGGGCGTTTCGTTATCGGGGGACCGGTATCCGATACCGGTTTTACCGGTCGTAAAATCCTGGTTGATACCTATGGTGGTGCTTGCCGCCATGGTGGAGGCGCTTTCTCCGGCAAAGACCCGACCAAGGTTGACCGCTCAGCCAGCTACATGACCCGGTATATTGCCAAGAACCTGGTAGCTGCCGGGCTCGCCGACCGCCTTGAAGTTCAGGTCTCTTACGTTATCGGCGTTGCCCACCCACTATCCATATCAGTCGAGACCTTTGGCACAGGCAAGGTTCCGGATGAGATTATCCTCAAACTCATCAACAAGCACTTCGACCTCCGTCCCGAAGCCATTATCAGGTATTTCGACCTGCGCCGACCGATTTACCGACAAACCGCCGCTTATGGACACTTCGGCAGAGACGACCTTGATTTACCATGGGAGAAAACGGATAAAGCCGAGATTCTTAGAAAAGAGGCAACGGGCAAGAAGTAGAGGCATAACTGGGAGGTGGCAAGACAATGGAAGTATGGCAAATTGAATTACTGAAGATTGGTGCAACGGCGCTGGTTTCGTTTTTCGTCGGTCTTGGTAGTTATTGGTTTTACCTACGCAGGCGTAAAAAAGAAAGGGAAGAATACCTAATGAGACGTGAAATTGAGGGGGTTCCAAACCGTGAAAGACTACAAGAAGCTGAAAAGTTAACATCTCTATATATACGGCATCAAAAACACAGAATATCCCCAGAACAACTCTATACGTTCAAGGAAAGAATATTATCCAGAGATTATCAGGATGAAAAAGGATTCCGAAATATGCCGGAGATTCTTGAAGCTGAAGAGGAGTTTCTTGACAAGGTTTGGTATGGCAGACATAAATTGCTAGAAACTATGGTAGAATCGGGTCGGCGAAAGGTTGACCCTGAAATATGGCAAGAGGCACTTTATGCCGCTGGAAGGATAGAGGAAAAGTACGGTAAGGAACAACTGGCTTCTTGGGATGACTTCGAGTGGGGAATGCTAAGCGGTAAGCTTTCGGCACTCAGATGGGTCTCTGGTGACGAATGGGATATGTTGGACACTTAATCATTTGTCCATCAATTAAAAAAACCTAAAAGGGGGTGAGGTACATAGATAATCCAATTAAGTTTGGCACCGATGGCTGGCGAGCGGTTATCGCTGAGGACTTTACCTTCGATAATGTCCGAGCTTGCGCCCAGGGAGTAGCCAACTATTTAAAACAAGCCAACCTCGCTGAGTGCGGGCTGGTTATTGGCTATGACACCCGTTTTGCTTCCGAAGATTTTGCCGCTGCTGCGGCTGAGGTAATTGCTGGAAATAAGATTAAGGCACACCTTTGCTCACAGGCTGCGCCGACCCCGGTAATAAGCTATGCCGTAACCAGCACCAAATCAGCCGGCGCCATAATCATCACTGCCAGCCACAACCCTGGACGCTGGAACGGTTTCAAGCTCAAGGATGCTAACGGTGCCAGTGCTCCAACGGAGCTCGCCGCACAAGTGGAAAAGAACGCAAACAAAGCTCTCTCATCAGGCGATATAAAGCGGCTTCCCCTGGCTGACGGATTAGGCAGCGGGCTAATAGACGAATTTGACCCACTCCCTGAGTATACCAGGCAACTGGAACGGCTTATCGACCTCGAACCGCTTCGTCAAAGTCGCCTGAAGGTTATCGCCGATTCCATGTATGGAGCTGGCATTGGCTATTTCAAGGCACTTCTTCAAGGTGGGAAAATAGAGGTCACCGAGATTAACAGTGAGCGTAACCCCCTGTTCCCCGAAATTCAGCCTGAGCCTATTGCCAGGAATCTGACCAAGCTCTCCCGCCTGGTTAAAGAACAGAAGGCGGACGTGGGACTGGCAAACGATGGCGATGCCGACCGAATCGGTATTGTTGATGAAAACGGAGAATTCCTTAACCAGCATCAGGTCTTTGCCCTGCTTGCCCTTTACTTCCTTGAAGTCCGCGGTGAGCGAGGCGCTATAGTCAAGACCTTGACCGACACCAACATGCTGGACCTCCTGGGAAAGCTTTTCGACGTCCCCGTCTACGAGACGAAGGTAGGCTTCAAATATGTCGCACCGCTGATGATAGAGAAGGATGCCCTGATGGGTGGCGAAGAGAGCGGCGGCTACGGCTTCCGCGGGCATGTCCCTGAGCGTGATGGTATCCTCGCCGGTCTTTACTTCCTCGACTTCATGATAAAGACAGGCAAGACCCCGTCACAGCTGCTGGATTATTTGTTCAGCAAAGTCGGGCCCCATTACTACGACCGCATTGATTCCCACGTTTCCCCGGATGAGCGCCAAACTCTCTCTAGGAAGATTACTCAGAGCCATATCAAGTCCATTGCTGGTACAGAAGTAGCAAAATTTGACACTACAGACGGTTTTCGCTACCTTTTGGCTGATGATTCCTGGCTGCTTCTCCGCTTCTCTGGCACTGAGCCACTGGTTCGTATCTATGCCGAAGGCCACAGCCCTGAGCAGGTACAGAAATTGCTGGACAGCGGCAGAAAATTATTAGGTATTTAAGTATGGTTAGTTTGGACGACCCGGAGATATACCAGCGGCTCGACCCGTCCAATATGCTATCTCAGCTTCACGGATTGCCCCAGCAATGCCGTGCTGCCTGGCATAAAGCCAGAGACTTCGAGCTGCCTCTAGATTATGCCAGAATTGATAAAATAGTCATCCTGGGTATGGGGGGCTCGGCTATAGGCGGGGATTTAACCCGCAGCCTGGCTTCGTCACTGCGCAAACCAATTATCTTCGTCAACCGCGATTACGACCTGCCAGCTTTCGTTGACGACAGGACATTGGTTATCGCCGCCAGCTACTCCGGAAATACCGAAGAAACGCTCTCCGGCTTCAGTTTAGCTCTGGAAAGAAACTGCAAAAAGCTGGCTGTGACCACCGGCGGCAAGCTGAAGACTCTGGCTGAAAACGCCAAAGTGCCAATTTTTACGATAGACCATATTTCCCAGCCCAGGGCTGCTTTAGGCTACAGCTTCATACCTCTCATAGCTTTCCTCCAAACGCTGGACTTCCTCGAAGACAAAGCAGCTGAAGTCGAGGCGATGATTCAGAGCCTCGAGACGCTCCTGGGAGAATTAAGAGAGAGCGTCCCCACCAGTTCAAATCAGGCCAAGCAACTGGCCACCAGGCTGCATGGCAAAATAGCGGTGATATACGGTGCTGGCATTCTCAGTGAAGTCTCCCGTCGCTGGAAGACCCAGATTAACGAGAACAGCAAAACTTGGGCTTTCTATGAGACCTTCCCCGAGCTCAATCACAATGCTGTTGTTGGCTACCAGTTCCCACGAGAATTGGCCCCCAAAATATACGTAGTCCTGCTCCGCTGCCCCTCCTTGCACCCTCGGACATTGGCTCGCTACCAAGTAACCAGCGAGCTTCTCGAGCAAAACGGCATCAGTCATCAGATTATCGATACGCAGGCTGAGCATAAGCTGAGCCAGATGATGAGTCTGGTCTTTCTCGGCGACTGGGTCAGCTACTACCTGGCAATTCTAAACGAGACCGACCCCACGCCGGTAAAAGCTATCGACTACCTGAAGAAGCGACTAAGCGACGCCAAATAGAACCAAATTTGGCTCGGGAAGCCAGCGTGGAGACACTCCAAACCCCGGTTTGGCAAAGAGAAGCTCTTACCTGCCCCATGAGGGCTGCTTCTCTCAAAGACTGGCTTCGGCTTATCTTCCGGTGACCTTCAATCTACCTCTCAAGAGCCCCGGTAGTAGAACACAATAAGATGAAATATTTAGTAGCTGCTTCTCCCGATAGTGTAAAACAACGTCAAAAGTTAGTTAAGAAAGCGTGAGGCTGAAGAGTCTGGGCATGCTCTGTGTGGAGGGCAGGAGAGTGAGGTTACTTGAGGCATTTTATTCCCACATAAATAAGGGCTGATGGCAGTTTTATTGTTTCCGACCCACAGGAATTATATACAGGGGGTGTTCATTCTGGGGTAGATTCAGGAGTTTGGTTACCTGCCCATCATGAAACGCGCCTACAGTCACTGCTCCTAATCCCATTGCCGTTGCCTGCAGGCACAAGTTCTGAGCAGCATGTCCCACCTCCATATGGACATACCTTATACCCCTATCCCCATACTTACCAGTTGTCCTCTCATAAACTGCAGTGAATACAATGACGA
>Ga0265594_1001311_pt1 | contig 19341 bp, 17 predicted proteins | sample saktaG_11_FD_190147 | JGI IMG/M metagenome (GOLD analysis project Ga0265594, IMG submission 190147) | Saline water microbial communities from Sakinaw Lake, British Columbia, Canada - sak_2011_5_24_80m | ecosystem: Environmental > Aquatic > Non-marine Saline and Alkaline > Saline ... | reverse complement strand
TTCTGAAATTTCAAATTCTAAAAAAGGTAAGGCAATTCTAGGATTTCAGGACAATGGAAATGAGACAATCACAGATTCATACACTAAATTAATGTGGATAAAAGATGGAGATGGTTTAGGATGTAATAATGGGACTACCACCAGTTGGGATGAAACAGTTTCTTTCATTGATAATTTAAATTCTACAACAACAGGAGGAATTGCAGGATATAGTGATTGGAGATTACCAAATTTTAAGGAGTTAGCGAGTATTATTGATTATAGCAAAAATTCTCCAATAATTGATGAAAATTATTTCACTAATACCAAATCAGCAAAATATTGGACATCAAATAAGATTAGTTTAGATGTGCAAGCATATACTGGGGATAACCCATATAGAATATATAGCATAGATTTCAATGATGGCTACATCAATTATTATGATTGGGGTAACAGTAGCCACCTTTTATCCCCTTATTATTATGTTAGATTAGTTCGTGACTTAAGTACTACCAGCGCAAACATCTTATCATCTACCGGGTTACAAGGAGATCCTTCTACAATATGCAGTTCTGGCTGCATCGACAATAGCGATGAAACAATTACTGATAATTGCACTGATCTAATGTGGATTAAAGGTGGAGATAGGGCATTAATAGGGACTGAGTCAAATTATCCTTTATCGTCAAAACCAAAAACTATATCTTGGAAAAGCGCATTTAATCTTTGTAATAATTTAACTATTGCTGGATATAATGATTGGCGAGTACCAAATATCATGGAAATTATCAATGCCAGCAATAAAATCGGATCTGATATTTTACCATGGGAAGGTGGTTATAGTGGTTACTATTGGTCTTCTACTTTGTTTAATAATGAAGCATGGGTAACAGGAAATAGTTATTATGTTGGGGAAGTATATATCTTGTCAAAAAGTAATAGCTGTTACATCCAATGTGTCCGTGAATAAAAAAACAAAGAATAAATCTTTGTTATTTTTGACCAAATGTCAGTTGGAATTTGAGTAAGTCGCTGGTCAAATCGCTTATTTTTTGCCATATATTTTCTTATACTTTAACTATATAAGATTATATTAGATTACAAAAAAGAACTCAAATAAAAAACTTTAAAAAACCGGACTATTAACCCTATTTTACTATTCTGTTTCCTTTATAAAACATATTTAAGCTCTATTAATCTAAAAACAGAGATCATTACGACCTCTGTTTTTATTTATATTTATAAATATTCTTCAAGTGGCTTTTTATTAATCTGGACATTTTTTAGTCGTAGGACTAAAAAACCTAGATTTGCCATATAAACAATCTCACATCCTTCAAAGAGAACAATCTCATGTCCTTCGATGTAAGACTCATCTAGTCCTGCCAATCTGCCGAGATAAATAAGCGAAATACTTTTAGCCTCAGTAAAATAATCAATTTGATTATCTATTTTTTGGGAAGAATCAAAAACCGTAGCAACAAAAAATTCCTTGGTCTCTCTACAAGAAAGAGTAAAAAGATAGCATGTCCATCCTTTTCTTATTTTTTCACTTTTTATTATAAGTATTCTCTCCCAAGAGACAGCCAATGCCTTTGATAATTCATGGGGAATTACCTCCTTTACAATAGTTTCTTGAATAATACCTCCTATTTTCGAATTCTCTACTAAAAAATAAGTAATAATTAATATTATAATTATCATTACTAATATCTTATATCCTTTCATTTCTTCTCCTTTCTTTCCATATCCTTTTTTATTTTTAGAGAACTAATTATGCTTGCATCATAACATAAACTTATTTCAAAGAAATATAGTAGATACCTAGGTAGATATCTATAAAATAGAAAAAAATAATTAGCAGAAGTATAATGGTAAGACCCAACGATAAAGGTTTTTGAGTTATATCGATTTTCTCGTATAAATCATGCTTTTTTTCAATTGCTATCATCATAAGAACTGACAATCCGAAAAACGATAATAAAAATCTGATTAGGATTATATATATCACTTTACCCTCTATTTGGTAAGCCATTATCCATTTATCTGCTTTTTCATTGTTGTCTCCCTTTGTTCTAACCATTAAAGTTGGATCCTTTATTATGTCTATGACTCTATGAACAATTGATCCTCTTTCAGTTTTAAAGGAAATTATGTCTCCAATTTCTATGTCTTCTATATTATCTCTTATAAATAACAGATCCCCAGTTCTTAGGGTGGGTATCATACTTGATCCTACTGAAATACCAATCTCTAAAAAAGGACAAAAATTAAAAATCATCGGTGAAAATAATATTAATATTATTACTATTAACATTACATTCAGAATCGAAATTAATCCTTCCCTCTCTCTCATTATTGTTACCTCCTTTTATTTAATTTATATATTCTTCGAAATATTTTTACCCCTTTATATGTTTTGAAAGAACATCTATGTTATAGCATAATAATATAATTATGTCAAAGATATAAAAATCTCCCGAAGTTCAATTTTGGGAGACTTATAAAATACTAAACAGAATATCTCTTTATTCTTCGTTCAGTAGAGTTGTAAAGAAATATTTACTTGAAATAATAATATATTAATTTATCGGTATTAAATATTAACCGACTTTTTAGAAACCAGCGAATTTGCGAATGTTATCAATAGGAATTGTAGATACCTTACCTTGACTATCAATTACATTTAATCCCAATACTTCTCCCCAAACATTAAACAAAGGACTTCCATTGAGAACTTTATCTTCCAGAATATTCGTGCGAATAATATCATCATCAAACATTTTAATGCTTCCTTGGTTGCTTATACTTTTAGGAATTTCATTTTCAATAATGACTCCCAGCAGAAAAACTTTTTGTCCCATTTTAATATCTGATAAATCAGCAAATTTACAAGCCAAGATATTTTTTTGGTCAATTTTTATTAAGGCTAAGTTCTTTTCGGAATCTTTTCTTACAACTTCAAAGTTGACTTTTTCCCCTTCTAAAAAAAGATATTTTTCTGTTTTAGGTAATAAATCAGCTAAAGTAACTACTAAACCGTCTGAGGTGATAACAATTCCCGAACCGCTATTAAATCCCACTACTGTGTCTCCAACTCCTTTAATTGCCTCTTCCAAGGCCGTATCTTGGCCAATGGTTATTTTTTCTATAGGATTAACAATTACTTCATTTTTCAATCTTTTAATCACTTCCAATTTGCCAAAATAAGGATGATTTATAAGGACAGGTAAAAGAAAAACTTGAAAAAGCGATCCCCCAATAGCTCCTATAATTAGAATAATAATTATTTTAAATATATTTTTCATCTTTTATTTCATTAAGACTTCTTTTTTTTAGGAGATTTTTTAAAAAGTTGAGATGTTTTGAAAACAACTTCTTTTTTATTAAAATCCACAAAAACTTTATCTCCTTGTTCAATTTCAGAACAGATAACTTTTAATGATAGTGGATCAAGAATCAGTTTCTGGATAACTCTTTTCAATGGTCTGGCTCCTAAGTCGATATCAAATCCTTTTTCTACTAAAGTTTCTTTTAATTTTTCCGTAAACTTAACTTTTATTTGTTTTGTTTTCTCTAATCTTTGCGCAACCCTTACTAGTTCTAAATTAACAATTTTTTTAATTTCTTTTTTGCCCAGATAATCAAAAATAATAACTTCATCAATTCTGTTTAAAAATTCTGGCCTAAATGTTTCCTTTAACGATTCGGTAATTTTATTTTTAAGACCTTCTCTTTGAGAAATCTTTTCTGTTTTTACTTCAAACCCTATGGGTTTTAACTGGGCTATAAATTCAGAACCCACGTTGGAAGTCATAATTATAATAGAATTTTTAAAAGAAACTACTCTGCCTTTAGCATCTGTTAATCGTCCATCTTCAAAAATTTGAAGTAAAATATTAAAGACATCTGGATGAGCTTTTTCAACCTCATCTAATAAGATTACGGAGTAAGGTCTTCTTCTAATTTTTTCTGTAATCTGGCCCCCTTCTTCAAACCCAATATAACCAGGAGGGGAACCAATAATTTTGGAAACACTATGTCGTTCCATATATTCTGACATATCTAACCTAACCATTGCCTTTTCATCATTAAACAAAAACTCGGCCAATGCTTTTGTAGTTTCGGTTTTTCCAACGCCAGTTGGCCCTAAAAATAGAAAAACGCCTAATGGTCTGTCCTCTTCTTGAAGCCCGGCTCTGCTTCTTCTTATGGCCCTAGCAACAGCAGAAATAGCTTTCTTCTGACCGATTATCCTTTTCTCCAGAATATTTTCTATTTCTCCTAACTTCTCGGCCTCTTTCTCTATTAGCCTTGTAATTGGAATTCCAGTCCAACGAGAAACAACTTGAGCAATATCTTCTTCATCAATCTCTTCTTTTAGAAGTTGTTTATTTTTTTGAAGATTTTTTAATTTCTTTTCAACTGAGCTTAATCCTTTTTTTATTTCTGGGATTTCCCCATATTTTATTTCTGCCACTCTTTGTAAATCTGCTTTTCTTTGAGCAGTTTCCATCTCCCAAGATTTTTGATCAATTTGTTTTTTTAAATCTTTAATTTCATATATCAATTCTTTTTCAGCAGACCATTTAGCTTGTAATGCTTTCGATTTATCTTTAAGGTCTGCCAATGTTCTTTCTATAGCTTTAAGCTGTCTGGCATTTTCTTTTGCTTTTTCTTTTTTCAGAGATGCTTTTTCAATTTCAAGTTTAAGAATTTCTTCGTGAAGATGATCTAATTCAGTTGGTTCTGATTCAATTTCTAATCTTAAAGCCGAAGCTGCTTCGTCCATCAAATCAACTGCTTTATCTGGAAGAAATCTATCTGAAATATAGCGGCTACTTAATTCCGCAGATGCTTTGAGAGCTGAATCCTTGATTTTTACTCCATGATGTAACTCATATTTCTCTTTCAACCCACGCAAAATAGCAATAGTATCTTCTATATTGGGTTCTTTAACATAAATTGGTTGAAATCTTCTTTCTAAGGCAGGATCTCTTTCAATATATTTTTGATATTCTTTTAAAGTAGTAGCCCCTATTGCTTTAAGTTCTCCCCGAGCTAATGCTGGTTTTAAAAGATTTGAAGCATCAATTGATCCTTCGGACGCACCTGCTCCTACCAGAGTATGAAGTTCATCAATAAATAGAATATAATGCCCATTTGCTTTTCTGACTTCTTTTAATAAGGCTTTTATTCTATTCTCAAACTCACCACGATATTTAGTCCCCGCAATCAAAGAACCTAAGTCCAAAGAAATAATTTCTTTGGTAGATAAACTTTCCGGAACTTCTTTATTTACAATCTTCTTCGCCAGACCATCAACAATAGCTGTTTTACCTACTCCAGCCTCACCAATGAGAACTGGATTATTTTTGGTTCTTCGAGAAAGCACTTGCATTAATCTCCTAATTTCATCTTCTCTACCAATTACCGGATCTAAATTTCCTTTCTTTGCTTCTTCGGTCAAATTCCGGGCATATTTTTCAATAACATCATATTTTGATTCTGGATTTGGGTCCGTAATTTTTTCATTTCCTCTAACATCAGTTAAATTTTTCAAAAATGAGTCAACTTCTAATTTAAAATCTTGTAAAATACTTTGGGCCCGAGTTTGACAGATAAGCAATGACAAAAAAAGATGCTCTATAGAAATAAATTCGTCCCCCATTTTCATGGCTTCTTGTTTTGCTTTTTCTAGAACCTGAGCTAAATCCTGAGTGAGGTAAAAATGGCCTGATGTTTTTTCGGTGTTCACGGGAGAGATTTTATCAATCTCTTTTTCAGTTTTTCTTTTCAGAGATTCTATATCTATTTGATCTCTCTTCAAAATAGTAATAATAATACTTTCTATTTGAGATAACAAAGCCAAAAGCAGATGCAGAGCATCTACTTGCTGTTGTTCTTTCTCTCTAGAAATTGATTGGGCTTGAATTATTACTTCTTGTGATTTATGGGTGAAATCACCCCCTTGCATAAATTGCATATAGGTTGATTATAAACGGGAAAATCCGAAAAGTAAAGAAGAGGACCAAGTCCTCTTCTTACTTATTAATCTTCTATTTATGTCTTAATCCTTATATTCTCCTAAAATTACATCTATAATTCTTTCTTCTTCTTTTCTCAATATTTTCAGAGACACTTTGTCTTCCGGATTATATTTTTTAATAATTTTAGCTAAAGAATTTTGAGAAGTAATTTTCTCTTGGTTTATTTCTAAAATTATATCGCCTTCTTGTAGGCCTGCTTTTTCAGCAGAAGAATTTGGAACAACAGCAACCTCTCCTGTATTTTCTCCTTTAATGATTAAGGCTCCATAATCAACACTTAGTTTTTTTTCTTTTTGTATTTCCGGAGTTATTAAAATATATCTCACTCCTAAAAATGGATAAACTATTTTACCAATTGTTTTAATTTGCTCAATGTCTCTTTTGGCTTTATCAATAGGTATACTAAAGCCAATACTTTGGGCTTCTTCAGCCATAGCCACATTAATCCCAATTACTTCCCCCTTAATATTTAATAAGGGTCCTCCTGAATTTCCTTTATTTATGGCCGCATCTGTCTGAATCACATCTTCTAATGTTTCCACCATTCCCTCTCCAGAAGCAGTGATGGTTCTACCTAGGCCAGAAATAACTCCAACAGAAATAGTATTTCTGAATTCTCCCAAGGCATTGCCAATAGCAATTACTGTTTGACCAATTTGCAAATTAGAAGAATTGCCGATTTTAATCATGGAAAAAGGTTGTTTATTAAAATCACCTTGTTCGGTAATCATTTTTTCTTGATCAATTTTGAGAATAGCCAGATCTTCAATTGGGTCGCGAGCTAAAACTTTTGCGGGATATTTTTTTCCATCATTCGTTAAAATTGTATAGTCAGCTTCTTCGTCCTGAACGACATGTTTATTAGTTAAAATCATACCATCTTCCGAAATAATAAAACCCGTGCCTCCACCAATTTCCCGCTCTTCTGTCCCTTTTTGCCTATATTGCGGAATTTTAATATCAAAGAGTGGTTGGTTAAAGAAATTATTAGGATCATTAAATGGATCAACATAATACTCTTCAAAAATCGGCATATCCTTAGTAATGATGATACTCACTACTGAAGGAGAAGCATTCTGAACAGAATTTATTATGGCATCTTCCCGAGAAAGTTGAGGGATGACATCTTTTTCATTATTAAAAAATTCAGAAATCCAGGTATCTGACTTTGAAAGATAATCTGTTAGTCTTGGATAATAAAATACTGAAAAAGTTCCGGCTATAAATCCAAAAAGAGAAGAAATAAAAATAATAAGAATTAGAAAAACAAAATATTTAGAACCAGATAAATTAATTTTTGGGAATTTAATTTCTTGTAAAAAAAACTCTTCTAATTTTCTTTTATTCTTCTTGACATTATCAATATTTTTTTTCTTCATATAATTATTTAACAACTAATTAAAGTTTTTTTTATTCTTAACATTCTTCTTTGTTAGTCTAAATTTTATTTTATTTTTTAAGCACTGAAATACTCCAATAAAGAATAAAGGGAACATTGCTAATACCCAAAATATCGCAAGGGGCATAATTACAATAAGTTCTAGAATTCCGGGATTCTTTTTCAATTTTTTATCTTCTTTATATGGATCAAAATTATACGAAAAAATATCTGTTTTGACCGGGCCAAAAAAAATGAGATAAAATCCACATAAAAACCACTTAAAACCAGTTTTTAGCCATCCATTTTGTTCAAACCTCCGCGGGGAAATAAAAATAGTGATTGATTTCAAAATACCAAATTTTCCTAATTTGCTTGCCTCTCTGACGTAGCAATGATCTTCAGACAATTTTATATCCTCGTCAAACCCACCTATTTCTTGGTGTAAATCTTTCTTGATTAAAATAAAGCCTGAGGCATAAGGAAAGAGTTTCTCAAGAAATATAATTGGCAAGTTATAAGCAAAATTATATAAAAATCTTACAATTTTATTCTCACTTTGAGATTGTAAAAAAGACCCAGCAACCTTTAAATTTCTATCCTTAAATTCTCTTAGTAATCTCTCTAAAGAATTTTTTGGCAAAAGAGCATCAGCATCTAAAAATAAAATTAGATCCCCTTTTATTATTTTTGCTCCTTCATTTCTTCCTTTGGCTGGCAATCCTCCTTTTATAATTTTACAACCAAAAGTTTGAGCAACTTCTCTTGTTTTATCTTTGGATTCAGCATCAGCAATAATGATTTCATAATCTTTGAAATTTTGTTTTCTTAAACAATTTAGAAGTCGAGGCAAATAATTTTCTTCATTTAAAGTCGGTATAACTATGGAAAGCATAAATTAGTAGATAGTTAACAATAAGTAATTAGTATAATAATTATATATCATATTTACAAGATTCTCAAAAATTTTGAATATTTCTTTTTCTTAATCTCCAAATAAAATAAGCTAATGATGAATAAAAAATCATAAAATAAAACCAGGAAATTTTAAGTTCTAAAGATACAAATGGAACTTTATACAATAAATCAATTGTTTTTATGGCATAAGTCAACAGAAACCAAGCCGGAAAAGAAAAAATCCATCCTAAAAATTGCCAAAATATCCCCACAAAACTAAAAATAAAACCAGATATCATAATAAAGGGCAAAATTGGAACAATTAAAATATTGGTTAACGGAGAAATCAAAGAAATATAACCAAAATTATATATTAAAATCGGCAAAGTAAATATTTGAGCTGAAAAAGTCATACCTAAAATATCTTTTATCCCCAAATATTTATTTTCCGGAATAAACTTTAGCCAATTCTGAAAAATTGGTAAAGCATAACTTATACCCAGAACAGCTAAAAAAGATAATTGAAAACCAACATCATCTTTCAAAAGAAAAGGATTCTGAAAAAGCATTATGGTTGCTGCAAAAATAATACCTCTTTGACTTTGAGACATTCTTCCTATCTTTTGAGCTAAAAGAAGAAGCCCTGCCATTATACCTGCTCTCACGGCTGATGGAGGGAATCCAATAAGCATAATATATAGAAAAATAAATCCCATCGTAAAATAAAAAGCTTTCCCTCTAGAAAAGCCAATCCCAATTAAAAAACTCATTAGGATTGACGTTAGAATAACAATATGCATACCCGAAACAGCAGTAATATGGCGTACTCCAGTTCTATTCAATTTTTCTTTCCATTCATCTGAAATATTTTTTTTATCTCCTAATATCACTGCGGAAAGAATTGAACTTTGAGGAGGAGATAGGTCCTGCTTTATAACTTCCCTTATTTGATCTTTGAAATCCAGAATTTTTTTATAAAAACTAGACAATGGAGAGTTATATTCTATCGTTGAAATATCTGGGTAATAAATTACAGTCGAAATATTATCTTTTCTCAAATAATTTTTATAATTAAAATCTTCAAAAACATGAGGTTCTTTTAATAATCCAATAATATTTAATTTGTCTCCATATTGATATTCAGGATAACGATTTGCGGTTACTAATATGTTCCCTGACATTGATATGTCTATTTTGTTTATTGTTATTTTTTCAATATTTATCAAAAGATTAATATTGTCTTGTCTAATATCTGGCTCTTTTACTACTTTACCCACAAACTCTACTTGCTCTGAAAAATTAATAAAATCTTTTATTTCTTGGGTTTCAAAATTTTTAAGAATTATTTGATAACGTAAGATGCCAAAGCTCAAAAATATTAGACAAAGTCCGAAAGCTAAAATTAGTTTCTTTTTAAAAAATAACAAACTATAAAAAACTCCTAAAATAAAAAGTTCACCAATTATAAAAGAGGGAACACTAAAAAAAGAACTAATAAAAATCCCTCCTATAAAAGAGAGACAAAGAGAAAGCACGATTTTGGAAAGAGTCATATTGTATTTTATCTCACCTCGCAAATTTCAAAAAAAGGAGAAATTATCTTTTGGATATCAAGAAGATATTCTTTTAAACAAGGATTTATTCCTTTAAATTTAGGATTGACTGTATCCCTTTCTTTCTGAAAATTTTGCAAACAATATTTTTTAGCTGGCCCAATCCAACGAGCAATCTCTATGACATCTTCCTTCCCCAATAATTTCGGTATCATTGTAGTCCTAAACTCATAATTTACTCCTCCTTTTTTCAAAATATCAATGCTTTTTTGGATTTGTTTAATATCAATCTTTGCTCCAGTGGCTTCTTTATATTTTTCTTTCGGCGCCTTTATGTCCATCGCTATATAATCAATTAATTTTTCATCAATCAAATTGCTTATTATTTCTGGATTAGAACCATTAGTATCAAGTTTTATTAAATAACCCATTTTTTTTATCTTTTTGCAAAAAATAGGTAAATCTTTGTTTAAAGTTGGTTCTCCTCCACAAATAACTACTCCATCTAATAAATTTATCCTATATTTTAGAAAATTAAAAAAATCTTTTTTGGTAATTTGAGAGTTATCTTTAATTTTTTCTGGTAAAACAAGTTCTGGATTATAACACCAGGGACAACGGAAATTACATCCTGCTAAAAATACTGTACAAGCTAATTTTTCAGGATAATCAACTAATGTTAACTTTTGTAATCCAGCAAGAATCATTATTTCTTTATCTTAAATGTTTTACGTTCTTTAAATTCTTGTTTTTTCCCTTCGTTAAACTGTTTAATAGGACGATAATATCCCATAACTCTGGAATAAACTTCACATGGTTGTTCAATTGTACATTTTGGACAAGTCCAATGTTTACCCGATAAATAACCATGTGTTGGGCAGATAGAAAAAGTTGGGGTTAAACTAATATATGGTAAATTAAATTTTTCAAAAATCTTTCTAATTAACTTTTTAGATAACTGAATATCAGAAATTTCTTCCCCTAAAAATACATGACTGACCGTGCCACCCGTATATTTGCATTGTAATTCATCTTGGAGTTCTAATGCTTCAAAAATATCATCTGTATAGTTAACAGGTAATTGAGTTGAATTAGTATAATAAGGAGTTTTCTTTGTACCAGCAGTAATTATATCCGGATATTTTTCTCTATCTTTTAAGGCCAGACGATAGGTTGTTCCTTCAGCTGGCGATGCTTCTAAATTATACAAATTTCCTGTTTCTTCCTGATATTTTACTAATTTTTCTCTCATAAAATCCATTACCTCTGAGGCAAGTTTGATACCTTTTTTTGTCCCCATATTTTCACCCGTAAAATTTAATAAACACTCATTCATTCCTAATAAGCCAATGGTTGAAAAATGGTTATTATAGTATCCCCCTCTAGCTTTTTTGATTCCTTGTAAATAAAACTTTGAATACGGATAGAGTCCTTTGTCTGCAAAGTTTTCTATAGTTTTTCTTTTAATTTCTAATGACTCCTTTGCCGAATCCATTAATTGGCTTAATTTCTTAAAAAACTCTCTTTTGGTTTTAGACAGATAGCCTATACGGGGCATATTAATTGTAACAACTCCAATGCTACCTGTGTTGCTTCCGCTCCCAAACAATCCTCCACCCCCACGATTATGAAGTTCTTTCATATTGAGGCGAAGCCGGCAACACATACTTCTCACGTCTGAAGGATCCATATCAGAATTAATATAATTGGCAAAATAATTTGCACCATATTTTGATGACGCTTCAAAAATCCCATCAAAGGCTGGCTCTTCCCAAGGAAAATCCTTAGTAATGTTTATAGTTGGGATAGGAAAAGAAAAAGGTCTTTTTGATTTATCTCCTTCCATCATCACTTCATAAAGAGCCTTATCAAGTATTTTCATTTCCTCAGCAAATTCTCCATATGTTTCTTTCTGATTTTTGCCTCCGATAATTACAGGAAGTTTAGTAAAGACAGAAGAAGGTTTAAGGTCCAAAGTAATATTTGAAAAAGGACTTTGAAATCCGACCCGGGTAGGGATAGCCATATTAAATAAAAATTCCTGCATACACTGCTTAACCTGTTGATAGTTTAAATTATCATAACGAATAAAAGGAGCTAAAAGAGTATCAAAATTTGAAAAGGCAACCGCACCAGCAACTTCTCCTGTTATCGTAAATATAAAATTTACAATCTGACCTAGGGCAGACCTAAAATGTTTGGGGGGGCTTGATTCTATTTTCCCGGAAACTCCTCCAAACCCTTTTAATAAAAAATCATATAAATCCCATCCCGCGCAGTATACGCCAAGGGTATCCAAATCATGAATGTGATAATCTCCAGATTGATTGGCTTCTCTTATTTCTTCTGTATATATTTTATTGAGCCAATATTTTTTCACAATATAATTTACCCCATATCTGTTCAGACCTTGTAATGAAAAAGCCATATTAGCATTTTCATTAACTTCCCAATCTGATCTCTCTAAATATTCATCAATCCTATCTACTGCTTGTTCACTCACATTAACGGCTTCTCTTATTTCTCTTCTCTTTTCTCTATATAAAATATAGGCCTTAGCAGTTTTTACTAAGTCCTCTAAAATTAAAACCTCTTCTGTTATATCTTGAATCTCTTCAACCGTTGGAATTTCATCTTTTTTAAATCTTCTATTTAATAAAGCCGTTATCTTATCAGAAATCTTCTTTGATTCTTCCCCATCTCCCTGATTGGTTGCAGTTAAGGCTTTAAAAATAACTTTCGTTATTTTTTCCTGATCAAAATCTACAATCAAACCATCTCTTTTTTTAATTTTCTCAATTTTATTCTCCATAATATAATTCGTGCTTAGTTTAGCTAAGCACAAAGAAGACGTCATTAAGTCAAAAATATATTTATATAAAATACATTAATTAACCCCCGTGGCAATAAATGTAATTTTTATTTCTTCTTTTTTTAATGTTTTATCTTCTGATGCTCCAAAACTTATTTTAGCTTTTGGAGAAACTGCTTTTTTAATAAATCCTGCTGCCTCTTGAATTTCAAATAAACTAAGGTCATCTCCTCCAGCAATATTCAACAAAACTCCTTTGGCTTTCTCAATCGGAAAATCAACTAAAGGGGAATGAATTGCTTCATTAGCTGCCTTTATGGCCCTATTCTCTCCTTTTGCTATGGCTTGACCAAATAACGCATTACCAGAATTTTTTAAAATTCCTCGAATATCAGCGAGGTCAACATTTATAATCCCCGGAGAAAATATTAAATCAGAAATTCCTTGAACTGCTTCTCTTAAAATTTTATCACAAGTCCAAAGCGCAGATTCAACAGAAGTATTTTTACCAACCATTTTTAGTAATTTATCATTAGAAATACAAATTAAAGCATCAACGTTACCTTTTAATTTTTTTAGAGCTATATTAGCAACTTTTTGACGCTGAGATCCTTCAAAAGAAAATGGCTTTGTAACTACCGCAATGCTCAAAATTCCTAATTCTTTTGATATTTCTCCTAAAATAGGGATTCCTCCAGATCCTGTTCCCCCTCCTAGCCCCGAAACCAAGAATACCATTTCTGCACCTTCTAGAATATTTTTTATTTCCTCCCTGCTTTCTTGAAGAGCTTTTTCTCCTAATTTTGTATTCATGCCCGTACCTAACCCAAATGTAATATTTTTTCCAATTAAAATTTTCTTAGAAACATTACAAGAACGGAGAGATTGCACATCAGTATTTATAGCAATTAGTTCGGCATAATTAAAATTACACTTTGCCATTCTGGATAAAGCGTTTACTCCCGCACCACCAATCCCAATAACTTTAATTTTTGATATGGGCATAATTTTATGAAGGTAAAAAAAGTTTTATCATTCTTTTAATAAATTCTGATATTTTAACTAATATTCCAGGTTTATTATCCATGATTTTTTCTTCTCCCCATCCGTATAATAAAAGGCCAAGTGCTGTGGAAAAAGATGGATCTTCTGGTAATCCAGATATATCTTTAGGGATACATATACTACAAGGAAGCTTCAATGCTTGTTTAGAATATTCTTTAATGCCGGATAATAAAGAACCGCCCCCAGTTAAAACTGCTCCGGCAGGTAGAATCTCTTGTTTTGATATTTTTTTTAATTCCTTTTGAACTTGGTTGAATATTTCTGAAATTCTAGATTCAATAATATTTTCTAATAATTTTCGGGAACAGACTAGTGACTTTTCGGGAATGTTTATTTTTTCATTTTTTGCTTTTGTATTTTTGTTTTTTCTCTTTGAAGGTAGAGAACCAAATTCTTTTTTAATCCGCTCTGCTGTTTCAATCTCTGTTCTAAGTCCTATGGCAATATCATTAGTAATATTTGCCGATCCCAAAGGTATAACATGGCAATGAATTAAATTACCATCTTCAAAAACAGCCAAACTAGTTGTTTCCGCACCCATATCAATTAAAACCACGCCCAATTCCTTTTGCTCAAAACTTAAACACGCCTCCGCCGATGCCAAGGGCGAAGGAATCATATTATTTTCATTAAGATTAAATCCTGCTAAATCAAATGCTTTACATAAATTTTCTCTAACTGGAGAAAAAATACAAGTTAAAAGGGCTTTCAATTCTAGCCGACGGCCATGAAGTCCTAAGGGTTCTTTTATGTCTTGGGCACCATCAACAATAAACTCTTTTATAAAGATGTCTAAAACTTCTTTATTAGAAGATAAATTAATTGATCCCGCTTGATTAGTAACTCTCTCAATATCTTCTTTAGAAATCTTTTGGTCAGCCCGCGATACAGAAACCAATCCTTGAGAATGAATAACAGATAGATGGCTCCCGTTTATGTTACAAATATGGTCCCTAATTCTTATTCCCGACTGTTTTTCTATCTCTACAATTGATGATTCTATAATGGGAGCAATTTTTTCTATTTTTATAACCTCTCCTTTCCTAACCCCCATGGAATGAGCCTTAACCATAGCTAAAATCTCAAAATTCTTTCCATCACGTTCTTTTTTGCCCATTAAAATTTTGACTGAATGAGTGCCAATATCTATAGCCGTAAAAATAGAAGATTTCATAAAAATAAAATTATAAATTTTTAAGATAATATTTTTCTTTTTCTCTCATTCTTTCAGCTTGTTTCTCTGATTTTTCATGGTCATATCCCAAGATATGTAAGATTCCATGAATTATAACCCATCCTAATTCTTTTTCAAAATCTGATTTAAATTCTTGGGCATTCTTTTTCACCTTTGTTAAGCATACAATAATTTCTCCTAATTCAAAATATCCGTTAGGTAAATTAAAAAATTCTGAAACTATTGAACCTTGGCTAAAAGATAAAACATCTGTAACCTTATTTTCTCCTCTATATTTTTTATTCAGGCTCTGCATTTTCTTTGCATCTACGAAAACAATAGAAACATCCCCTTGTCTTTTTTCTTGCTTCAAAACCTTTTCACTAATTCTTTTTACAAACTTTCTATCTATCTGATTTTTTGTTAAATTTTGAATATTTATATTTGCCTTTCCATGATAGGCTTTGGGCATATTATAATTTTCCCAACTTCTTAAGTTCTTCGTATTTTTTTTGCAATTCATTTCTTCTCAAAGCCGTTCTTTTTTTTAATTGGGAACTTTTCTCTCTTTTTACAAATCTTTTTTTTCTGGCTTCAAGCAAAATACCGCTTTTTTTCATCTTTCTGGAAAAACGACGAATTAAACTTTGGGTTGATTCTTTATTTTGTTTTTCTGCTTTTAATGGCATGTTAAATTATTTTATTCTTTTTTTTACCTCTTTAATTATCCTTTTGAACGGAATTATTTTTTGTTTTCCGGTCTTCATCTCTCTAATAATTATTTCATTATCAATGGCTTCTTTTTGGCCTAAAATTAAAACAAATTTGACTTCTAACCTATCAGCTATACCTAATTGTTCAACCAATGAATCTTTATAAAATGCTTCGACGACTTTTATATTATTATTTCTTAGGTCTTCAAGAATTTTTAAAGATTTTCTTTTGGATAACTCCCCGACCTGAGCTAAAAAAACTTGAGGATATTTTTTAGCTGGAACTTTTTTACCCATAACTTTCATCAATTTAATTATTCTTTCTACCCCCGCCGCAGCACCACAGGCCGGAGTTTCTTTCCCTCCCAAAAGTTTGACTAATTCATCATATCTTCCTCCACCAGCAAGAGCAACTCTCTTACTTTTTTGTTCTGAATATTTTCTGCTTTCTGGTGGTAAATTTGAGAATATTTCAAAAACGGTTCTAGTATAATAATCAAGTCCTCTCACTAAATAAGGATTTAGTTCATATGGTAATTCAATCTCTTCTAAAAATTCTAAAACATTTTTAAAATGATTATGGCAATCTTTACAAAGATGTTCAATCATCTGGGGGGCAGATTTAATAACTTCCTGACATTTTTCATTTTTACAGTCCAATACCCTCAATGGATTTTCTTTTAAACGACGTCGGCAATCTGAACATAGATTAGATTGATTAGATCTTAAATATTTTATTAATTTTCTTCTATATTCCGAGCGACATTCCGGACAACCAATGGTATTTATTTGAATTATTAAATCCTTAAGTCCTAATTCTTTTAAAATATTAAAAAATATTTGAATAATCTGGACATCAATAATTGGTTTGTCTATCCCAATAGACTCAAAACCAAATTGATTAAATTGACGAAATCTGCCTGCTTGAGGTCTTTCATATCTGAAAAATGGACCAAAGTGCCAAAACTTTATTGGCTTTGGTAGATTTTGCATCCCATTTTGAATATAAGCTCTTATAATTCCAGGCGTTCCTTCGGGCCGTAATGTTAAATGATCTCCCCCTTTGGTCCTAAGGCTGAACATTTCTTTTTGAACAATATCAGTAGAAAAACCAGTTCCTTTTTCAAATAACTTTGTATCTTCCAAAATTGGAGTTTCTATTCTTCTAAATCCATAAAAATCCGCAATATCTTTACAAGTTTTTTCAATTTTCTGGAAATACATTATATCTTTCCCTAAAATATCATGCATCCCAGTTGGTGATTGAAATTTCATAAATATTATTGTTTAGATAAGATAGATAAGGGACTTGAAATATTAGATTTAATGCTTGGAAACCATGTTTTCAAAATAACTTTTCCAATAATATAATTTTCAGATAATGCTCCCCACTTTCTGGAATCAAAAGAGGCAATCCTATTATCTCCTAAGACAAAATATTCGTTTTCTTTAAGAGACAATACTAGATTATCGGTGTGGTTTTCTCTTAGCTCATACCCTGATTCATCTAGGGCTCTATTCTCAACACCTTTAATAATATTTATTTTCCCTTGCTGTATTTCAACTGTTTCCCCAGGTAAACCAATAATTCTCTTAATAAATCTTTGCGAGGTATCGCGAGGGTAGCGAAAAACTATAACATCTCCCCTTTGGGGCTCATTAAATCTATAACTTATTTCATCAACAATTAAGTAATTTCCTTGATGAAAATTCGGTTCCATTGAATTTCCTTTAATAACAAATGGCTGAAAAACAAAATAGCGAATAGGAATCACTATTAATAAAGCTAAGATAACAATCTTAATAATTTCCCAAAAAAATAATAATATTTCTTTCATATAATTTTATTATTGTAGCAAAATTTTTCCGGTTTCGCAAGAATATATTTTTGTAAAAAGATTATAATAAAGTTATAATAAAAAAGTATGATGGTTTTAATTATTGGTTTAGGAAATCCAGGAGCTAAATATGAAAAAACTCGACATAATATTGGATTTCGAGTTTTAGATGAATTTCAAAATGAAAATAATTTTTCTAATTTTGAATTTTCAAAAAAATTTAATTCTTTAATTTCTGATGGAATAGTTAAAAAGAAAACCATTCTCTTAGCAAAACCCCAAACATCTATGAATAATTCTGGTATGTCTGTAAAAGAAATCATTAGTTTTTATAAAATAAAAAGTTCTAATATTGTTATTGTACATGATGATATTGATTTAATCTTTGGAACAATGAAAATTTCAGAAAGAAGAGGGTCAGCTGGACATAAAGGAGTAGAATCAATAATAAAAGAATTGGGAACAAAAGATTTTACAAGATTAAGAATTGGAATTAGAGATAAAAAATTAAAATATAAAGATACAAAAAAATATGTTTTAGAGAAATTTACCGAAGAAGAAGAAGAAAATCTTAAAAAAATTATAAAACAAAGTTTAGAATATTTAAAATCCATAAATTATGCCTCAAAAAAATGAGAAAGGAAAGGCTTGGGTTATTGATGTTAATATGGGTTATGGACATCAGAGAACAGCTTATCCATTAACAGATTTAGCTCCTAATAAAAAGATTATTAGCGCAAACGATTATAAGGGTATCCCTAAAAAAGACAAAGCTATTTGGGATAGTTCAAGAAATTTTTATGAATTTATTTCTAAATTTAAAAGATTTCCTGTTGTAGGTCCGTTTGCTTTTAGTATTTTTGATAAATTTCAGAAAATTCTTACTTTTTATCCAAAAAGAGATTTGTCTAACCCAAATCTTTATTTGAAACAAGTATTTAATCTAATTAAAAAAGGATGGGGGAAAGATTTAATTAAAAAATTAAGTCAGAATCCTTTGCCTTTGATTACGACTTTTTTTATTCCCGCATTTATGGCTGAAGCTTTTAATTATCCTGGAGATATCTTTTGCGTGATATGTGATGCTGATATTTCCCGTTCCTGGGCACCATTAAATCCTTTCCAAAGTAAAATTAAATACCTTGCTCCTAATTTCAGAGTTATGGAAAGATTAATACTTTATGGAATAAAAGAAGAAAATATTTTTTTAATTGGCTATCCCCTTCCTAAGGAGAATATTAAAAATTCATCAAAAGATTTAGCTCATCGGATTTTAAATCTGGATACTAAAAAAAGATATCAAAGAAAATATAAACCTTTAATAAGGGCATTTTTGGGAAGTTTGCCTAAAAAATCAAATCATCCCTTTGCCATAACTTTTGCCGTCGGAGGAGCCGGCACTCAAAAGGAAATTGCCATAAAGATTTTAAAAAATTTATCTTTAAAAATAAGAAAGGGAGAAATTAAGATGTTTTTAATAGCCGGAATTAGAGAAGAAGTTAATAAATATTTCTTAGAAAATATAAAAAGACTAGGGTTTGAGTCTAGTCTGAATAAAAATATTGAAATAATTTATGAAAAAGATATAGGAAATTATTTCAAAAAATTTAATCAAGTTTTAAGAAAAACAGATATTCTTTGGACAAAACCAAGCGAACTCTCTTTTTATACAGCATTAGGATTACCGATTATCCTCGCTCCTACTGTTGGCTCTCAGGAAGATTTTAATGAAGAATGGCTTCTTCAATTAGGCTCTGCTATGCGTCAAAAAGATTTAAATTATATTGATCAATGGCTTCCTGATTTCATGGATTCTGGTTGGTTTGCCGAAGCAAGTATGCAAGGATTTATTGAAGCAAAAAGATTAGGAACATACGAA
>Ga0265594_1001310_pt1 | contig 19356 bp, 20 predicted proteins | sample saktaG_11_FD_190147 | JGI IMG/M metagenome (GOLD analysis project Ga0265594, IMG submission 190147) | Saline water microbial communities from Sakinaw Lake, British Columbia, Canada - sak_2011_5_24_80m | ecosystem: Environmental > Aquatic > Non-marine Saline and Alkaline > Saline ... | reverse complement strand
CTCGGGATAACTCTGCAGGCACTGCTCTATCGTCTCGCCATTAACCAGCAGCCGCTCTAAACATTCATCCAGTATATTATCAAATTCCTTAGTCATTTTCTGTTACCTGCAGTATCTTGCGCAGGGCTACTACGCCGCTATGCTGTAATGCCTTTACCGCTCCCTGGCTCTTGCCTATAGTCTTGGCTACCTGAGCAATGGACAGCTCGCCGGCAAAACGGAGGGAAATCACCTCACGCTGTGCTTCGGTTAGCTGCTTGGTAGCTGAAAGTAGCTGTTCAGTATCCAGCTTTTGCTCAACTATTAACTGTGGGTTTTTATCGTTGGTCGCCAGCGATTCATCTAGAGGCACATCGGTGCGTTTTTTCTTCCTAAAGTAGTCAACCACCTGATTGTGGGCAATGCGGAATAGCCAGGCTGAGAAAGGTATGCCTTTCCACTTAAATGAAGAGATGGACTGGAGCGCTTTCAGGAAGACTTGCTGAGTCATATCTTCCGCCTCCGTCTTATTACCTATCTTTAGCGTTACGTAGCGATAAATCTTATCGAAATGCTCCTCGTATAGCTGAGCAAAAGCCTCCTGGTCATGGTGTTGAGCCCGCTCAACCAGTTCTTTTTCATCTTGCACCTGACAACCCCCTGCCGCTGAACGACAATTATGGCGTTACCCTGTGCATATAGTATAACGAAGCAAACAGGGAAAAGATAGCTTTCAGGTCGTGTTAATAGGGGAATATTATATTGATAAATATGTTACAATAGCTCTAAATTTTAAGAGGGAATGGGAATTTGGCTTGCTGTGTGCGTTTGATGCACCGAGAGGATATTGCTCAGGTCACTGAGATTGACCGTGAAGCCTTTCCGAGTTTATGGCCGCCGGTTAACTATGAGCGTGAGCTAAAAAATAAGCTGGCTCATTACATCGTAGCCTATGATGGAGAAGAGGGGGTTGAGGAGCCTGAGGCAGAGACTCCCTTGGCGGAGAATTCCCCAGGTCTGGCAGCCAGGATAGGGTATTTATTTAACTGTAACCGTTTCTTCGGCCATGCAGTGCCCGAATCAGGCAAACAGTATATTGTCGGTTTCGCCGGCTTATGGATTATGGCTGGGGAGGCTCACATAACCAGCATCGCGGTGCGGGAGCCTCATCGCCGCCAGGGGATAGGGGAGCTACTGCTTATCTCAGTGATAGGCTTGGCTAAAGAGCTAAATGCCTGTATTGTTACCCTGGAGGTGCGTGTCTCCAATACCATTGCCCAGAGTCTTTATAACAAGTATGGCTTCGCCCAGGCAGGTCTGCGCCGCAACTATTATATTGATGACAAAGAAGACGCGGTAATAATGTCTACCGAAGGTATTACCTCAGCCCCATTCCGGACAAACCTTCAGCAATTAAAGCAAGCCCACTCCAGAAAATGGGGGATAGCCCTCTATCAGATTGACCGATAGATACCTTGATTTAAGCTAATCTTATTCTGGAATTTATAGCCAGTTTTAGGTAGATAAAGACTTACAGGAGGATTTAGCAATGGGAAGACTAGATGATAAGGTGGCTCTGGTAACCGGGGCCAGCCGAGGTATCGGTAGAGGAATTGCAGTTGGCTTAGCCGGTGAGGGTGCCAGGTTAGTATTAGCGGCGCGTGATGCTAAAGCGCTTAAGGAAACTGAAGCCAAGGTAGTAGCGCAGGGCAGTGAAGCCTTGGTAGTACCGACCGATGTCACCAGTGAAGAAGATATCACCAGGCTCTTCGCCAAAACAATGCAACGTTTCAGCAGGCTTGACATCCTGGTTAACAGCGCAGGTGCTTTTGATGGTGGGTCGATTGACCAACTCACAACCGAGGCTTGGGACAGAGTAGTAGCTGTAAATTTACGTGCCCCGTTTCTGTGCACCAGGGCTGCTTTCCGTATTATGAAGAAACAGGGTGACGGGCGCATCATTAATATCGGCAGTATCGCGGGACAGCGTGTGCGCCCTAATTCTGCACCTTACAGTAGTACCAAGTTTGGTATTACCGGTCTAACTCACGTTACTGCCCTGGAAGGACGTGAGTGCGGTATAACCTGCGGTTGCCTGCACCCGGGCAACACGTTTGTTGAGCGTCGGGTCGATGCATCGCAAGCCAAAAACGCGGAGCCAATGATGACAGTAGAAGAGCTGGCTCAGGCAGCTGTCTATATGGCTTGCCAGCCTCCCCACGTCAATGTTTTAGAGCTTATTCAGTTACCTCGAGACCAGCTTTACATTGGGCGGGGTTAAGAAAGTTCGCCCTCGATCTAAAGAGGGGGTCTAATAAAACAGACGATTGTTTCACTTAACCAGTCCAAAATTCGGGGGCTACCTCAATTAGCTGAGTGATTCCGGAGGTGAAGAAACGACTGTGCCTATTACGATGCGGGTTATCCTTTTTAACTGGCACTGTGCTATAATCTGGGCATAGAGGAGGCTGAAACGGAAACGCTAAGACTTAAGCAAAAACTGGTAGAACTGCTGACACAGGCGGCAAGCGGGGCACAGAAATTGGGTAAGCTGCCTTCAGTCGCGTTGCCTGAGATTACTATAGAGCGTCCCCAGAACCCGGAGCATGGTGACTATGCCTCAAGTTTTCCTCTGAAGCTAGCCCGGACGGTTGGGGTTAATCCATTGGCTATAGCCAATGATATGGTGGGGTTTATGGCACCCGGTCATGAGATTGACAGTATTACTGCAGCACCACCGGGGTTTATCAACTTCAAGCTTAAAAGTGACTGGTTGACCAAGCAGGTGGGTTCAATCCTGAAGGCTGATGATGCCTATGGTGATATTGACCTGGGTGGGGGCAGCCGGGTACAGATAGAATTTGTTAGTGTTAATCCCACCGGTCCGCTTCATGTTGGGCATGGCCGGGGGGCTATTTTGGGTAGCACTTTAGCTAATGTTCTGGCTGCTGCCGGCTACAAGGTAGAGAAAGAGTACTATATTAATGATGCTGGCAGCCAGATGGATGCCTTTTATCGCTCACTCTATGCTCGCTATCGGCAGTGTTTGGGCATTGATGCTGAGATGCCCTCTGATGGCTATCTCGGCGGCTATATGGTTGACCTGGCTAAGGAGATTTTGGTTGAGGAGGGGGATAGGTTTCTTGCCCTATCTGAGCCGGAGGCGGTGTCGCAGTTGGGGTGGCTCGGTCTGGAGAGGATGATAAAGCTGATTAAGAGTGACCTCGAGTTGTTGGGGGTGAGTTTTGACGTCTGGTTCAGTGAGCAGAGCCTCTATGATGACGGGCAGTACCAGACAGTGATGTCGCTCCTGCGTCAGAGTGGCTACATAGCTGAAAAGGAGAACGCTACCTGGTTTGTATCCACTGCTCTCGGTGAGGATAAGGACAATGTAGTGGTGCGTGGCGATGGCTCACCTACCTATTTTGCCACCGATATTGCTTATCACTATAACAAGTTTTTGGAACGCAAGTTTGACAGGGTAATTAATATCTGGGGGGCGGACCACCAGGGCCATATATCCAGAATGAAAGCCGTAGTTGGTGCTCTGGGTGTTGCCCCTGAGCGTTTAAAGGTGATAATCTCGCAGATGGTTACCTTGCGTCGCGGTGATGAGCTGGTGCGTATTTCCAAGCGCAGCGGTGATATTATTACCCTGCGTGAGGTGATGGACGAAGTGGGCACTGATGCCTGCCGCTTTTTCTTTTTATCCCGCTCGGCTGATAGCCAGATGGACTTTGATTTAGAATTAGCTAAAAAGGAATCGGTGGACAACCCCGTCTACTATGTCCAGTATGCCCATGCTCGTATTGCCAGTATCCTTCGCCTGGCTCAAGAGAGGGGGATTAACTGTGAGAGTGGTGATGTCTCCCTGCTGGTAACCGAGCCTGAGTTGACCTTAATACGCAAGATGCTGCTTCTGCCCGAGATTGTTGAAATAGTAGCCCAAACCCTGGAACCTCACCATCTTACCTATTATGCTCAGGATCTGGCTACCGTGTTCCATAGCTTTTATAAGCAGTGCCGTGTTGTCTCTGATGATAAGGCATTAACTGAGGCCCGTCTCAGCTTGGTGGAGGCAGCCAAGGTTGTTCTGGCTAAAACACTTCACCTTATGGGAATGACCGCACCGGACAAAATGTGAGGGGAATTAACTGGTTATTTGGTTAGACTTATCCACCCTTGATATTTTTGAATTGAGGAGGCTTAAATGAAGCGCCGTATCTTTTCTGGGGCTCGTCCTACTGGTAGGCAGCACCTGGGGAATTATCTGGGAGCCCTGCAGAATTGGGTGAAACTTCAGGAAGAATATCGGTGCGTTTATTGTATAGTTGATGTCCACGCTTTGACCACGCTTGAGGACACCGGTAGTCTGCAAAAGAATATCCATGAGATGACACTCGACTGGTTGGCGGCTGGTCTTGACCCTCAGAAGAGTATTCTTTTTGTCCAGTCTCATGCCCCTGAGGTGATGCAATTACATACTTTACTCAGTATGGTTACCCCCCTAAGCTGGTTACTGCGGGTGCCTACTTTTAAGGATAAGGTAAAACTGCAGCCACACAATGTGAATTACGGGCTGGTGGGTTATCCCGTCCTGATGACGGCTGATATTGTGCTTTATAAGGCTGAGGTTGTACCGGTTGGTGAAGACCAGCTACCTCATCTGGAATTAGCCAGGGAGATTGCTCGCCGTTTTAATAATCTGTTTGGCAATACCTTCCCTGAGCCTGAAGCCAAGCTCACCTCGTTTCCATTGGTGCTGGGGCTGGATGGTAAGGATAAGATGAGCAAGCAGGTGGGTAATCACATTGAAATAGCCCTTTCTGATGAGGAGACGGTAAAACGGGTAATGACAGCGGTTACCGACCCTGCTCGCCAATACCGTGATGACCCCGGGCACCCGGAGGTGTGTAATATCTATCGACTTCATGGATATTTTAATCCGCTTCAGTTAAACGATATATCCCGGCAGTGCCGTTCGGCTAAAATTGGCTGTGTTGATTGTAAGATGCTCCTGGCTCGTGAGGTTAATGCTACCCTTAAGCCTTTCCGGGAGCGGCGGGCTAGTTTAGCTAGTAAACCTCGCTATGTTAATGATGTTCTCGCTGACGGTGCTCAGCGAGCTCAGGTTATTGCCCGGGAGACACTAAAAGAGGTTAAGCTCAAGATGGGGCTTATTTAAACGGAAGTATCCAGACCATAGTTTCCTTAAATTCAGAATTTATCAGGGTAGTGCTATTTATGCATTACCCTATTTTTTATGTACGTAGCTAGCCGCGGATACTCGGTAAATAAGACAAAAAGACCTCGCTAGGCACCGGGTTATGTGACGCCACTTAAATCTCTGGAGCAGCGGGAAGAACACACTAGAAAAAGGGCCATATGTCAGTCATCATATGAACGAATCTGCCGGATTGCCAGTTTCGGCATTAAGGTGCTATAATACTCCATTCATGTATGATTAAGAAAGTCTTCCCTATTTTAGCCATAGCAATCTTTTCTGCCATGCTCGGAATGGGGCTAATAGTTCCTCTTTTGCCTATTTATGCCCAGGACTTGGGAGCTACCGGAGCCCAGCTGGGTATACTTTATGCCGGTTACAGTATGTCCAACAGCGTATTTACCCCCATCATGGGCAGGCTTTCTGACCGCAGGGGCAGAAAGCTATTTCTCTGTATTGGCCTCGCTTGCTACACTGTTTTCTCGTTGGGCTATGTATGGGCAGCTACTGTTCTGCAACTGACTCTGGTCCGTGTAGCCCAAGGTGTGGCCGGGGCTACGATTAGCCCCATCGCTATGGCTTACATTGGTGACCTCTCCCCGAAGGGTGAAGAGGGGAAGTGGATGGGCTATGCTAACGCTGCCTTTTTCAGTGGTTTTGGTGTTGGCCCTCTTCTGGGCGGAGCGTTAGCCGAGCGTTTTGGGATGGACGCTTCATTCTATTCTATGGGTGGTCTTTGCCTGTTGTCTTTACTGGTAACTGTCCTTTTCCTGCCTGAGAGTGGCCAGAGAAGAGCAGGGGGGGAAGGTCACCTGTCATTTAAGGAAATGAGCGCCAGCCCTATGGTCAGGGGGCTTTTTAGTTTTCGTGTGGTTCAAGCTATAGGTAGAGGAGGCATGATGACATTCCTGCCCATTTTTGCCGCCACATATATTGGCTTGGGCTCTACTCTCACCGGAGTACTGCTGGCAGTTAACCTGTTACCAATGACACTTCTTGCTGGCCCGGCAGGTAGATTGGCTGATAGATTCAATAGGAAGGCTCTGGTAATTATCGGCAACCTTATATACCTTATAACTCTGGCTTTGATTCCTCTTGCCCATACCTTCTGGCAGCAGTTATGGCTGTGTTTCCCCCGTGCCATTGGCGGTGCCATCTCTATACCGGCGGCTACAGCCCTGACCGTGGAAGAGGGCAGGAAATTCGGCATGGGGTCAACTATAGCCATGTTGATGATGGCAATGAGTATAGGTATGGTTCTGGGCCCAACTTTAAGCGGAGTAATAGCCGATTCAGTGGATATTAACGCCGTATTCTACTTTGGAGCGGTTGTAGGGCTTATCGGCACCGGCCTATTTGCATGGCTTACTAGGTGACATTGCAGAAGTTTACTCTTGCTAGATGTTGAGAGCGACATGTTCGCGAACGCCTGAGTAACCCTGAAAGAGGCTAACATAACGAGAGACAAAAACACACAGCACTGTCTGTATAAGAAATAGAGCCACCGCTACGCGACAGAAATTAAAACCTAAGATATTTTATCTCCAATTAGAGAGGCTGGATGTCTTTGCCCAACTACCCAACCTCTCTAACAACCCTGATACCTATAATGTCAGCTTTAACTCTTGCCTATTCTGAACATCTTGGTACCACATACTGGGCATACACCCTGAGTTGCCGGCTTGCCATTCTTCATGGTTATAGCCTTGGCATCTCTCATTTCCCTTTTGGCACGACATTTCACACAGTATGCTTGCATTAGTCCACCTCCTTTTTACAAGAGAATAGACCATTAAGCACCAGAATGTCAACTACCTCGCTGAATTAAAGTTTTGGCTTTTGTGCAATCATGTTACTTTCAGATAAAGGCTGCGAGGCAGCAGCACTCCGGTTTGGGGAAAGTTTGCAATAAGGCTCGTTACTGTCAACCAGTGGGATATTAGCATATCAGGTTGACACCCCACCATTTTCGTGCGTAAACTAGAGGGGTGCGCCTGTAGCTCAGCGGACAGAGCATCGGTCTTCGGATGATGAGTTGGTATGTTACCACGTGTGGCCTGCTATGGGTGGCTGAAGTCGATTTCCCTATCAAACTACGAGGAACCACAGCTAACCACAACTACTAACAGCGTCACGGGAGCGTCAAAGTCGAGAGGGAAGCTTTTATGCTTCCCTCTCTTACTATCTCAGTTTCGCACAAAGTGCCTTGCTTATTATCTCCGTAACAATTAAAATCGAGGGAAAGTAAACTCGTAACTATGAGGATTAGTATTGGCTTCACGAACTGATTACTCAAAATGGGAAAAAGAGGACCTGATTAAGAGAGTCATTACTCTTGAGAAGCGTAAGAAATACGGGCTTGTCTGGGATGAAGAACGTGAACCAGAACAGGTAGTTCTTGATTGCCAGAAAAAACTACCTGTTCTCAAAGAAATCAAGAAGAATGAAATACATTCCGATAAAAACGCCGTCACCCATATTCTTATTGAAGGTGATAACTACCACGCCCTATCTGTACTGAATTACACTCACGAAAAGTCAGTCGATTTGATTTATATCGACCCACCCTTTAATACAGGAAGCAGCGATTTTAAATACAATGATAAATTCGTAGGCGATGAGGATTCTTATAGGCATAGCAAGTGGTTATCATTTATGGGCCACAGGCTCAAGCTGGCAAAAAATGTCCTTAAAAACTCAGGTGTGATGCTTATACATATTGACGATAATGAATTCGCACAATTGAAGCTTTTAATGGATGATGTCTTTGGCCCGGCGAACTTCAGGAATGCTCTTGTTTGGGCATATCGAACTGGGGGTGCGCCAAGTAAGAAGGACGTCTTCTCTAGTAAACACGATTATATTTTATTCTACTCAAAAGACAGTAATAGCTTCTATTTTAATAAACTCAAAGAAAGGATTATCTACAAGAAAGACTTCTTTAGCGCTAAAAAGGACGCCGATGGTCAGTTTTATGCAGATGTAAACCTGCGGGATGTTATAGAAGGTGAACTCACTTTGCTTAAAGATGGGGACCTTTATAAAGAAATAAACGTTAAACCTGTTATAAACCTTTCGTCTGAACGCATTCCAGACTTTCCCACACAGAAACCAAAAGGTCTAATAAGACTTCTCCTTGAAGTATTAGCTCCCCCAGATGCCGTGGTACTTGATTTCTTCGCAGGCTCAGGTTCAACGGCTTATTCTGTTTTAGAGTTAAATAATGAATATGACAAGGATTACCAATTCATCTTATGCACTAATGACGAGAATGGTATTTGCAGTAACGTATGTTACCCTAGATTGAAGAAGCTCATGAAGGGCAATAAAGAAGCTAAGACTAAAGTGCAGATTCTTGGCGGCAACCTCAGATATTATAGAACCGCATTTGTTCCTGCTGCGCCCACTGACAAGAACAAAGAATTGCTGACCAGGCAGTCAATAGAAATGCTGACCTTAAAAGAAGGCACTTTTGAAAAAGTAACTGACAATCCTTCTTATGTTATTTATAGAAATTCCGATAAATATACCGGTATTATATTTGACCAACTCTCTTTTACCGAATTTAAGAAAGCCATATTAGAAGTAGATAAACCTATAAGTCTTTATATCTTCTCGCTAGCCGATGAAGATTTTAGCGACGATTTTGCCGATACAAAATGGCTAATCAAGATATGTGCGATACCAGAAGCAATCCTTAGGGTATATAGAAGGATTTTCAAATGATTGTTTTAAGACCCTATCAAGATAAAGCTGTATCAGACCTTTATTCAGATGCAATTTCCCTACTACAAAAAACTGGAAACAAGGTGATTGTATTTAGGGCGCCTACAGGTTCGGGGAAGACAATCGTCGTGGCCGAATTCTTGAGGAAATTGGTATCAGAAAATGAAACTGGCGTCCCTTTATCTTTTATCTGGGCAGCCCCGCGCCAACTACATATACAGAGCAAAGATAAACTAGAACGTTATTTCTATGAGAATAAAGCTCTCAGATGTTCTTTCTTTGAAGAGCTCGTTGATAAAAGCATCGCTGAAAATGAGATATTGTTTCTTAATTGGGAAAGCATAAATAAGAAAGACAACGTTTATATTAGGGAAAATGAAAATGATTTTAACCTATCTACAGTTTTACAGAATACAAGAGATCAGGGAAGTCTGGTTATATTAATCATTGATGAGAGTCACTTTTCCACCAGTACAGAAATAACTAGTGGTTTGAGGGATATGATTAACCCCAAATTAACCATAGAGGTATCTGCTACACCAGTATTCCAAGGAGACCAACTTGTATCAGTTGACCGCGAAGATGTTATCCAAGATGAGATGATAAAGAAATATGTTGTAATCAACCAAGAATTTAAGAGTGACATCTTGACCCGGTCTTCAGATGAGATTTCAGTTAAGTCCCAAGAAACAACCAATGAATTTATAATAAGCGAGGCATTAAAGAAACGTGAACAATTGTCTAAGGAATTTACCAGCCTCTCTTCTAATGTTAATCCTCTTATGCTCATTCAGCTACCCGATAGATCCGCTGGTACCGAAGACCTAAAAGATGAAATCATATCTATCCTTAAAAGCAAATACAACATCACAGTTGAGAACGGTAAGCTTGCGATCTATTTATCCGAAGATAAGAAGAACTTAGACACTATTAGTATCAATGATGATGAAGTTAATGTCATGATCTTCAAACAGGCGATTGCCATCGGTTGGGATTGTCCACGCGCTCATATTCTACTCATGCTCAGAGAGATGCAAAGTTATGTATTCACCGTACAGACTGTCGGTCGGATACTCAGAATGCCAGAATTGAAACATTACTCTTCGGATTCATTAAATATTGGTTACATATACACGAACATGGCAACATTCTCTATTCAGGGCGAGGAATCCTTTGGATATATAGTTATCCAAAGCGCTAAACGTAAGGATATTTATAGTAATGTTGACCTTCCATCTGTGCATTCTAAGAGGCATAGAGAAGAAACTAGGCTTTCACCTCATTTCATTACCTGTTTCATGACTGCTGCTAAAGAACTCAAGTTGAAGGATAATATTAAACTTGATATTGAGAAGATTTCCAGGACTTTAATATCAGATGTAAAGGTAGAAGATATTGACAAAGCTAAATCCGGGAAAATAGAGGAGAGCGACGCAGGCTATATCACTGACAAAGGCGACCAAGTATCTTTATCTCAACAGGAGATAGAGATACAACATACCTTTGAATTATTCTTAATTGAATGTCTAAAACCACTACACCCTGAACCTAGGTCAATAGATAAAATAAAACAAGCTATTTACTCATATTTTCGGATAACTTATCCTCTCGAATACGCCTATGGTGACCCACGCATTCAGTTGATTGTCCTTCACGAAAGTAATTCACAAATTTTCATAGATACAATTAACAAAGCCAAAGAAGTTTATTTTTCTACTGTTGAAAAGGGTAAGTCAGAATTAATCTCAGACGGCGGCTGGAATGTACCAGAATATTTGAATTACTCTGATAAATATAACGCTTTGTCAGCTAAATTATCCATTGTTGAGCCATTCTACCAAAGAAATGATGCATCACAGGTTGAAAAGGATTTTACTAATTATCTTGATTCCAAAGCTGGTGATATAGAATGGTGGTATAAGAATGGTGGTATAAGAATGGTGAAAATGACGCTAAGCATTTTGCTATACCTTACGACGATAAAGGTACTGACCGCGTATTTTACGTTGACTGGATTGTGAAATACAAGAGTGGTAGGATTGGTCTTTTCGATACTAAGTCGGGAATTACGGCTGAGACCGCAAAATCAAGGGCAGAAGGCCTCTGCAAATATATTAAAGAGCAGAACGCTCAGAGTAAAAATCTATTCGGTGGTATAGTCATATACCATTCGGGTAGTTGGCGTTATAATGACAGTGATAGTTATGAATTTAATAAGACTGACGTAAAATCATGGAAGTACCTATCATAAATAACGCTATCTTTTCAGATTTTTCAATGACCTGTCGACGTGAATACTAGTAAGATAAGGGTATTTCTCTACTAGCTGAACCGACTCCTGAGGGACGTTAGGCAAATAAAGCAGCCTAACTCCGCTCTCTGGTATAAAATTTAATCACAGCCCCTCAGCCCAATCCTTAGTGTTGAACTACCTACGCTCTTTCTCGAGACGTCGGCGATCGGCTCTATTTGGTGATGGGGCTACGCCTGGAGTAGCAGGAAGTTGAATTGGAGCTGGCACCACCACTTGACCACTCATTTTAATCCAAGCTCTACCATTATGGTTTTCTATTATCTTGGCTGTTGGTGTGCCAGTAATAGTGTGCATAGTTGCATGGTGAACTGAAAGAATCGCATCCTGTAATTCTTGGTCATCTTCCAGCCAAACTACTTTAAGTCCCTTCTCAATTGCTTCGTCAGGGCTTACTCGCCTTCCATGGGTATAGAAACTCTCATAATCCGCGAACCAGTCTGCAATTGCGTTAGCTTTCTCTTCCCCATCTTTATCACCAGCAAACATGTATTGCTTTAGCCAAGTTGATACCATTCTAACTGCTAATATACGAGAGTCTTGACACTGTGTTAAGAGACCAGGCATGTATCCTCTCAAAATAGGCATCCATGCGGCTAAATTGGACGCCTCTTTACATTCCTTCTTAGCTAACTCGAACTGTTTTAGAATTGCCTGCGCTGGTGCTGACCTTGTGCCTTCAGGTGTTTGTATGCTGAATTGAGGGTCAATAGGTCCGAGTTGGGAGTGTTGTCCCATTACGATTTCATCCGCGGATAGAGCAATCATCGTTGCAGCAGACATAGCAGCAATGGGAATAAATATTCTAATGTGATCAAAGCGTTTCCGTAAATATGTAACGATTGATTCCGCCGCCTCAGCAGATCCACCCGGACTATGGATTATTAAATCAAGTTGCTTTTCTTGTACATTTGATGCAGCTTCCATAAAACCGGCAATATCCTGTAGACTAATTTGAAGATCAGTGGCAGGTATTTGACGAGACTCTAAGAAAGCTGTGTAGTAGAGAATAACTGCGCGTTTTGTATATTCGTGGAGCCCTTTTAAATATTTCCTTCTGACTCCATCAAAGTCCCACCCAGTACCTTGAGGAGTCTTAGTGGCTTTTAGCTCGTTTAGGGTCTGTCCCCAAGTCGGCATGGCTCACCTTACCTATTGTTCGTAGAGGTAGCCACCAAGGAATTATTTTCCTCCTCTAATGCTTTCAAAGAAGCTGCATAAACAGCCTCTACGCCAGCATAGAACTCGAAAATATCTTTTACCCCTACCTCTCTTTTTTCTAGCTCTTCTACGAGATTAACATTCTCATTATCTTTATTATCTTGACCGCTCATTGATCTACTCCTAATAGTATTATCTATGCAAAGCATCTGATTATCGTACTATAGTAGGAAGTCTGTCAACACTTCCCTGTTACCCACAGCAGTAATTATACCCTAAAATTATGAATAATGTATAATTATGTATATTAAGAGAGGAGATTGACAATCAAGTCGACCTCCTCTCTTGTCTTCTATTTTCTTTTATGCGGCTTCGGTGAGTAGGACGATACTCTTGTTGGCAGGCCGGATGCAATATCCACCAACCCGCTTATGGACCTTGAAACCTACCAGTCCAGCTTCAGCGTAGAGCTCGACTAGGCGTTGAACACTCATATTACTCGTGTGGTCGAGGATCCGATATCCAGTCTTGAAGTTTCCGAACGCAGCTATAACCCCTTCTGTCCCCGCAAGGGTAGCTATATCATCCTGGGTGTGGATTGGATATCCCAAGAAAGTATTTGGTCGCCCTTCAATGACGCTAGGCTGCCACAGGAAACCACCTTCATAGGTTCCAGCGCCATCCTTCCACCTTAACTTCCTAAGCTCAAGCTCAGTCAGGGAGTGGACCAAGAATGCAGCACCCTTTCGGAACTTGCTGGGGCAGGTGTAGATCATCTCGAGGAACTTCTCGATGGTCACTGCTCCAGCGGCAGTGGTCGTTATGGTTGCTGCTGCTAGGGTAGTATCAACGGTAAATCCCTCCGGTTGGCTATTATCGTGCCCAGTACCAGCGACGAACGCCGTTTCCTCGGCTTCGGCTATAGCTCTAGCAAAGCTATCAACCAGGAGGCTAGCTAGGTCAAGATCGTTATCGGACAGCTCGTCTTCACCGATCTTAGATAGACCGTAGAGATCTTCGACGTACTTATACGTCGGGGCGGTAGGCGTTATCGTTGATTCTGTGATATCTGTTCCGATTTCCAATTTACCCCAACCGACAGAGGCTTCACCGATCGCCCTAACCTGTAACCTATCCTTATCGATGGTCTTCTTTGCACACAGGCCACGCATGACGACCAACTCGGCTACGGCTCGATCGATCTCGGTTGTGATAACGGGTGAGATTAGATATTGGCCGGTTGCATCTTCTACGAGGGCTTTTCTCTCATTTGAGTCCATACCAGCCACACCATGCCGGATGAATTGGAGGAAGGCCTTATCCTCAGTGGTGAGGCTGAGGGATCGGTTCTCTATACTGAGGTTCGGGTACTTCTGAGGATCAACCGCGGAAGGTAAGAGACTTCTACCCAGCTTCAGCTCGATCTCATCGAGCCTAGCATTCCGGGTATTATCTGCTTCTCGTATTACTTGTAGGATCGCTTCTGTATCCATATTAAACTCCTATATCGTTATTCTACTCTTGCTGCTTCTTGAGTGAGAATCCTCGGGTCAAGGAGCAAGTTAGCGGGTTCTCTCAGAGGTCCAGAGATCTGAAGTGCCGTAGGCGGGTTCAGCTCTCCTTCACCATCTTCGGGAAGTGCCAAACTCATTCATTTTCCTCTATGCTCTCTATAGGAAAACAGGAGGGTGATGAGCCCCTCCTGCCTCCCCCTCGAGCAACTAAAGGAAAATAAGTGAGGTATCTTCAGGATGACACAGCTGGATTAGGTGATATAATACGAGTTCCTCATATACCCGACGCATAGAACCGGACCAGCCAGCTACCGGCAGGCCACACCTTGTTTACCTGGTGGACGCTGGAATATAACGCTGCTTCGGATCAGAGTCGCACTTGTCCTGATATGGACACTCGAGCTCGCACCACTTGAAATCATCAGGAGTAGCCTCCAGCATGTCGTCGACGCCTCTATAGTAGAACATAGCTGGGCAGACAGGCTTCCCCGTCGGCCTTTGAATAACCTTCTGCTCTTCTCGCACCCTAGCAATCCAGTTATAGGCTTCGATCTGGAGATTTGTAATCTTATCAAGTATGGCCCGTAAGTTAGCTTCCCCTTCTTGAGTGGTAAAGGCTGTGGCGAACTCTAGGGCCTCCTTAATGCTGCCATGTAAATTCCTGAGTTCTTTCTCCACGACCTGATAAGCATCTTCACAATCACCACTCATATAGGCGTCCTCAGCAGCCTCCAACTCGATACCAGCAAGTTCAATATTGCCTTTGAAAATCTCAAAATCATCTCGGACCTGCTCTAGCCTCTCTGTTGACTCAGCCAATAAACGGCGAGCCTCTTGTTCCTGACTTTCTTGTTCCATATTACACCTCCGAATTATTATTATTTGGCGCTTCCTCGCACCCGTCTTCCACCAGTAAGCCAATATCGTTACTCTCTACTGCACCGCTCCCTTGACGCTCAACCACGGCCTCTATCTTAGCTAAGAGCTTCGACCTTACCCTTGCCTGGTCCATGGCGACACTGGCTATGGGTGCTACGTTGACCTCTCTGGGTTTGGTCTTATATGCACCCTCGAGACGACACAGCATATCCATGGCTTTTATAGGGTCGCCGTCTCGGTCTGGACTATCATAGCTGGCTCTAGCGATATCACTAAGCCTTATCTTAAGCTCACGTAGGGTCATTATGGCTTCGTCAGTCGCTGCTTCTGATAGCTCCTTGAGGCGTACCTGTATATCTTCTCTCTGGAGCAGCTCCCACGCTATTATGCGAACGTTGATATTCTTACGGCCATAGCCCGCTTTACGTGCTGCGTCTGCTGCGGTCATACCACTGAGCAAGGCCAGGACGAAAGCCTCGTGCTTCAAAGCGGACGCCGAGAGAGTCTTTTTCATAACGCGCCTCCACCACCACCATAAAGGAACCGTCGCAGCCTGTAAATAAGAGTAAGGAGGGTCTATTAAACGCTTGCCAAGATAACCACCAAGGCTGCCAGCACCACCACCATAGTAACGGGGAGCACGACCAGCCATATTCGCTTCTCCATTTTGACCTCCTTAACTTCTTACTACTGCTTTATAGTCCACTAAACCTACTTCCACGATAAAGGATATAAAATCACACTATTATCCCTTTCCTCAGTCGAGGGCTATAACTAAGGATAGTGTGACAGGTGTGACACGTCCATTTCCCAAGAGTCACAGTTATCCCATCGTGGAGTCTCTCTTCTGTGACACTTGTGACAGGTGTGATGCTTCGGTTCAAGTGAGTAGGTAGTAGGAAGAATTCGAATCCTTTGTCCCAACTGCACGACCCGTCACACTTCGTCATACTACGGTTTTTCATATCCCACCCTTATAATGCCAGCGGATTTGTCAGCGAGTTTCTGTGACGCTTCCTCCGCGCGATTTTCAGCTTCTATAGCTTCCGCAGCTTCTATATCTTCCCCAACTGAACTAAAGTCACCCTCTCTTGAGGATATGGCAGGTAGCTCTACGTTTTCTACTATGGGAGGTAAGTATCCTACCTCTGACATCCACATTCTTGCCTGACTACGCTTACCACCTGAATAGTCAGATGCTACTTCAGTCTTCTTGAACCCCATCTTCCTCAGACGAAGAGCGAGAGCCTTCATTGAGAAGCTTGGTCCGAATATCCTTCGAGCATCGTTTATAGCCCTGCTTAGAGAGAAGTATATCCTTCCCTGTTTATCACGCATTACGGCTTCTCCTGACCATTTAGTTAGGGCTTTACTGATAGTATCCGGTAGATCAGGATCATCCGGATCTATTAACAGAATGCTATTCATGCCTGCCAAGTATAATCGTAGCCACTCCTCTGTCTCCTCTATTCTCGTGGGTAGAGCCTCTATCCTGAACGGCATTAAAGCCTTAATAATCTGAGCCCAGAGCCTGTAGGCTTTAGGAGAGAGGAAATGCCCTTTCTCTAGGAATCGCTGTCTGGCGTGCTTTGGAGATAAAAATGCGGAAGTATCACCCATATCGATGTGATCTTCACTCTCGGTCACTATCGTGAATTCAGCATCCTGACCTCCATATTGGATCACTTCCTTCACTCCGAATGGTAGGAGTTCAAGTACTCCTCTATCCCTCGCCTTATTTATAGTACCCTGAATATAGTCAAGCCTGAGAGCCTTCTTGAGGTCTTTCTCATTACCATTCTTACGCCGAAACGCTATTATAGTATCAGCCATCTCTTGGGGCTCGCAGCCTTTAATCGCTAGCTGGCTGGCCAATGATTGGTCATACCCCGACAGGCTATTATCTGGGAGGTCATCCCGCTCACGCTCCCATGTCTTGCGAAACTGGTCATCCTTAAGCCACTTCTTAAGTTTATCTGCTGGTGGATTAGCATCCTGGTGAAGCACCAGGTCGCTAGTAGGCTTACTAGGTCCGGTCTCCACCTTACCGAAGGTCTCAGTATAGAACTTGTTCATCTGCTCCTGACAGTATTTAATCTCAATCATGGCGGCCTCCCCACAGGTTACCCGTCAGGGCAAAGTACCTCTTATGATCATAGATCTCAACCTGACCATGCTTGCACTTATCACCAGGCTTCTTACCCTTTATGATGATATGAATACCCGTTCCACTTTGAGAAACCTCCGTGTAGCTGTTCATCTGGTCTATGATGGCTTGCGCCCAGGGCAAGATCTCACCTGTCTCAAGGTCAATTACGTGGTCAAGGTCGATAATCACATACGGGTCATCTTCTGTTAGGACAAAACCCGCACCCTTATATTTGCCACTGAGGACAGCCTTCTTGACCGTCTCAAACGGCGACCACGTGTCAGGGTTATCCACTTCGGCCTTGTTGCCTATGCGAACGTTTATCGGGAACTTAGTGCTTTTCCAACCAACCCACTTGTTAAACTCCTTCAACTCATCGGGTATATTGTCCAGATTACACTTTACTGTGACTTCAACCATCTTGCACCGCCTTCGGCGCTATTGTCTTACCCTCACTCATTTTCCTCTCCTTAAACTATATTTCCTTGCTGCTGTCGGTCTCACCATTTATCAGGGCCATCAACCTGACCTTCGGAACTCGATATAATTTACCTATCCGGATAAAAGGTATTTGGCCTTTCTTCGCCGCGTTCAGGGCATTATTTGGGCTTATTCCAAGCAGCCGTGCCGCCTGGGACAGACTCATTGTAAGGCTGTCTTCCCACATTCTTGGGTCTTCCTGGTACTTCAGTTTTGGCATTACCTTCACCTCCTTACCCTTATACTAACATTACCACATTATTTGATATAATACAAGTTGTACTGGTATCTCTTGTTGTATAAGCCTTCTAATGATAAAATAAGAAGGTATTGACAACAGTTAAGAATAGTGCTACAGTATACATATAGTCCTGGCCGAGAACGGCAGGCAGCAAAAAGAGGGGGTAGAATGGAAGAACAAAAAGGCATATACCAAATAACATGGACGAATTCAGACGAAGAGATAACTTCGATATCTCTGCACCAAGCTAACAGCCCCAAAGATGCTTTGCGTTGGGAACCAGATTACAGGAAGAATAGAAAGTGGAGAAGAAGCGTAAGTTTAATGAACGATGAACGTTTGAGGAGCCTACTTGGTTTATTAGGCATGCATATGCATGGGCCCGGTGATCTGCGGGTCTGGTTCAACGTCACAATAAGTAGTAATGTTGATGGAGCATATGAAGCCTATAAAGGAGCCGTAGTACATAGCTAATCAAGAGATGAAGTCATAAATAAACCTGAAGGAGGATACGGAAATGGAATATAACGAGATAATAGATGCAAGATTATCAGTGATAGAGGCAAGGTTATCAGGTATAGAGCAGATGGTAGCTGCACTGGCGCGAGGTAGCCAGGTTACACCCAGGCGAAAAAAGCGAGAACTAACTCCAGAAGAAAGAGTGGCCGTCCGAGCACGATTATTGGCTGGCCAAGAGGCAGCCAGAGCCAGGAGAGACGCCGAAGCCAAAGCTCAGGCCAAGGCTGCCAAGACAGCTAAAAAGGATTCAGCTGATGAAGGGTAACATCCGCAAGCGAGGTGATAACCAAGGGTGGCTGCTAACCATCTATACTGGCAGTAAGAAACCAGACGGCACACCGATCCGTCAATATAAGACTATCCGAGGCTCTAGATCTGATGCTGAAAGGGAGATGAGGGAGATACTGACCCGTATGGACAAAGGCACATATGCACCACCTACCAAATACACAGTGGAGGAGATCCTAAAACAGTGGCTAGATGGCTATTGCAAGACTAACTGCTCGATGCGGACCTGCGACGGCTACGAAGGAGTCGCCAAGCTACATCTCGTGCCTGTATTAGGGCACATTCTACTGAAGGACCTCCAGCCAAGGGCCATTCAGAGCCACTATGGTACTTTGTGCAAAACGCTATCAAATCGGACAGTGGTGCACGTACATCGGGTGCTGAGTCAGGCCTTGAAGTGGGCAGTTAGGCAGAACTATATTGGCAGGAATCCCTGTGAGCTCGTGGACATACCACGAGCGGAAAAGACGACGATGAGCACGCTATCGGCATTCGAGGTTGGCGTACTACTGGAGGAGGCAAAGGATAGCTACTACTACCCCGTCATATATACTGCCGTCTCCACTGGCCTCCGTCGTAATGAACTGTTGGCCTTGCGCTGGCGGGATATCGATATTGACTTGCTCTCCATATCGGTTTCCCGAACCCTATACAAGGGTAGAGGTCATGTCGAGTTCAAAGAGCCAAAGACAAAGTATAGCCGTAGGCGTGTGGCGATGACGCCCAAGCTGGCGTTGTTCTTAAAAAGCTATAAGACGGAGAGGGAATGGATGTCCATGCCAGTCGCTCTTGATGACCTTGTGTTCGGTGATGTTGATGGGAAGCCACTGGATCCCTCGACTGTAACTCACAATTTTGGTAGAATGATAAAGCGTGCAGGGTTGA
>Ga0265594_1001306_pt1 | contig 19372 bp, 15 predicted proteins | sample saktaG_11_FD_190147 | JGI IMG/M metagenome (GOLD analysis project Ga0265594, IMG submission 190147) | Saline water microbial communities from Sakinaw Lake, British Columbia, Canada - sak_2011_5_24_80m | ecosystem: Environmental > Aquatic > Non-marine Saline and Alkaline > Saline ... | reverse complement strand
GCAACTGCCTGACCAAGACACAATTTCTAATGTCAAAATTGGGGTTTGGTTATTAGTCCACAGTTGAATAGCTCTGTTCTATTAATATTTCCACATTCTATATGGCAAGCATTCAACAGGGTAAACATTGGTCATTTTTTAGAGCAATTAGGTCAATTAGAGCAATTAGAAATTTTTGTAACAATATATACACCACAAAATATGATTTACAAAAAATAAGGTGTGAACGGTTACATTATTTTATAGTAAAAAAATGGTAATTATTTGTGTATGAGGAGACAGATTATATTTTGTGCTTATGTTTAAATCGTAATAGCAATTTGGATTTGCAGGAGATATAAAATGGTTCTTCGGTAAAATTTGTAGAAAAAATATTGGACAGACAAAAATTATAATTGACCTAATTTCTAATTGTTCTAATTTCTAAATAAATCCCAAGAACCAAGTCCTAATTGGGTTATTGGGAGTTTGGGTGCTTTTTAGAGTAATCCGCCTAAGGCAGATATAAGATAGCGTTACGTAAGATAAATAAAATTTTATAAAATACAAAAATTATAATTGACATAAAAAATGACCAATATCCAATGTGCCGGGGTCTAATTGGTCATTAGAAATTGGAATTTGATTAGGTCAATTAGAGTAATTAGAGCAATTAGAAATTTAATTATCATTAACATGTTTTTAATGATAAAATTGCAAGAGACAAATTTATACCATTATACATATATACTCTTCCACCCATAAAAAATACCGAAGTGCCTATAAAATGTATAAATATTATTCTATTATATGCTTTTCTGCTACCTGTAAAATCTCTTTTGTATCATAGTCATACACAAAAGCAACTATAGAGCATTGATTTACATCCCAATTATTGTTTATATTATAAGCATAAGATTTTATTACAGATGTATCAGCATGAATAATTCCACTTGTTAGAGTTGTTCCCCATGTGCCATTTATTGCATCCCGTAAAGCATGATTATGAACAAAATCAGGAATATCAGCCGGTGTTGAATTATAATCCTTTTGATAACTAACAATGCTGTCTTCTGTAATATAAACTGCAAGATTAAAAGTTCCGTTAAGATTATTTAAAAAGATTGTTTGTATGTGCATACAAAGTTTCCTGTCTGTTGCATTATATTCATTTATAATATTTATATCAATATCAGGTAGTGTATCAATAATTTGTTGAATAGCACTTGCCCAGTTAGTATGTGGTAAAATCAAATTTCCACCAAATTCTTTTCTGTTAATCATACCATTTGGTAATCCAGCATCATCATTACCAAAATAATTACTAATATCAGTTGCTACTTCACTTCTGAAATCATACGTATAATTTGGTTCAACTATACTGGCAAAGTAGCCAACATGAGCAGAATAAATGATAAGCTGGTCTTTATATGTTTGTTTTAAAGAGTCGGCGGTCTGAACTGCTTCGGGACAATTTCCACACATATGACCGGTAAATTTTTCTAACAAGATTATTTTTTCATGTATTGTATCTACAGGAAAATCAGGAACAGGACAAGTTGTTGTATCTGCAATATTATTATTTTCTACAAAAGGACCGTCTATCTTATCACACGCAGATATTAAGAAAACAAAACAAATATAAATGATAAATGATTTATAATTATTTTTTAGTATCAGGTTATTTTTATGTTTCATCTGTTTATATTTTTGTATTTATCTCATAATTAACAGGATAAAGTTTAAAGTATCAAGGCACAAAGGCAGACAACTCACAACACATAATTCAGAACTCTTAATTGTCTTTGAGCATGGAAAGTTTAATATTATAAATCAACTTCAGAAACTACTTGATATTGATAATGTTATACCATTTGAGGCAGGGACGTTTCTACAAACGCCGCCAACACAAATAATTCCTTTTCTTTGTTTTCCATAGCCAAGTGCAATACGAGTTGTGTTTTTAATATATCCACATGACACATTATAATAATGTATTTGTTTTTCAGTATCAGGATTTCCGTAATTATATTGGTCAAGCATAGCAAAAAACCAGTGAGGCGCCATAGTATATTGTATATATCCCATTGCCCAGTTACCATAATCCTGTTTGGTTGATAAATGTTGTAACTCAAACTGTAATGCGTGCATAGGTTTTATTTTATAAGTCAAATCCAATATGCCAACATTTGCATAAATAGTTCTATATCCTGCTAATCCCTGTATAATATTTTTGTTATAAATAAGATTTAGATATGATAATATTAATTTTAATTTCGTGTTAAGTTTTTTATTTATTTCAATATTAACATCTTGAAAATATTTTTCATTGCCAACACTAAGAAATTTTGATTCATATCCCATATAAGTGCTATCAGGCAATTCTGTTTTATCTATATTGTTGGCTATAGAATAATTAATAAGAATATTTGTTCCATATTTACCACCTATTTTTGATTTTTTTTTAATATTATAAACAAGTTCTCCCTGAATGCCGGCTTCTCCATTTGACTGGACAGCATAAGGATACATAGCTGCAAGTGCATAAGAATGTTGTTTGTTAAGAGGAGGAATAAAATTTATATTTAAAGTATTACCGGTAGCAGTTCTATCTGACCTAAAATCCATATTATCAACATATTTTGCACCTAATGATATTCCCAGACCTTTTTTAGAATATGAAGTATTAACCAACAAAGCTTGTCCGGGTTTATAGATAAATTTATTTACACCTGACGGGTCATTTATTTTATAAGCATATTCTGTCATAAAGCTTATTTTACCGCTAATAATATTCATTCGTGTTGCAAAAGCAGCAACATTTTCGGGTAATATATATATAGGGTCAAGGTCTTCCTGAAATCTACTTACTGCGCTGGCTCCAAGTATAATTTGTGTTTTTTTATCAGATAATTTTTTAAAAATATCGTTCAGATAAAATTCTCCATCAGCTCCTCTTATAATACCGTCCCCTTTATCAAAGAAAAATCGCTGTTTGCCCACCAAACCTTTTAATGTTATTCCTTTATAAGGTTTTAATTTTATTCTAAATCCATCAATAGCATTATCATAACCTAAATTTCTTTGCTCATAGCTTCTAAATATCAAGCCATTACCAAACTGTTCGTAAAAATTTCCTGCTGTAATCTCTATCTCATCACCGGTAAATGAGACATATCTGTATGGAATGCCTGTGCCTTTATATCTTGGGTCAAATCCTTGCAAAGCATTTAAATAACTTTCATAACGAATACCTGCTGAAAATTCACCATTTGTATAATTAATATTAGCAAAACCATTCATAAGAAATTTTTCAGGCACATCAGGTGCTCCTATTAGAGAATCCGGTTCATAATACTGACAATCTGTCTGAAAATTTCCATGAACTTCTCCTTTATCCAAATTTTGGGCATATATTTTTGTAATAATAAATGGAGATAATAATAAAAATAAAACGATATATAATTTGTTATTCATAGTCATTTATAGTCATTTGGCTTCGCCGTCATTTGTTCGCTTTGCTCACTGTCATTTGTTCGCTTCGCTCACTGTCATTTATAGTCATTTGGCTTTGCCGTCATTTGTTCGCTTTGCTCACTGTCATTTGGCTTCACTGTCATTTATTTTATTATTTATATTTTTTTTACCAATTGAATTTATATAATTGTTTAGCTTTATCACAATTATATTTATATCAGATTGAAATGAATTAAAATTATCTTTGGTTATCAATTGACGATTAAATGCTTTGGTTAACCATGTTTTTGTTTCATAAAGAGAAGCTCTTGAATAATAGCTAAAGTTTTTTGCTTCTTTGTAATGATATCTCCCAAATCCATTGATGATTGATATACCTTTAATTCTTCTAATTTCACAGTTAATATTTTTTACAAATAATTTATTAAAATTTAATATCACAATCGGTATTCACTAAATGTCCACTTAATAATTTTTTTAATGACATCCCGAAGGGACAAATGACAATCAATGACTATTAATGACTACTAATGACAATCAATGACAATTAATGACTATTAATGGTTTTGCCTTCTGACAGTTCTTTAACTAATTTATATAGTTCAATTTCATCGCCTTCGGAATAAGAATTATGTTGCCAAACTACTTCCATTTTATCATTTAAAAGAAAAACATGAGGAATAAGACCTACATTCATTGCTCTTTTAAAGTCATTGTTAGCATCAAGATATATATCATAATCCCATGCTTTTCCATTTACATAAGGACCAATTTTTGCGGAATTTCTTATATCGTCAATAAAAACAGCTATAAGTTTTACACCTGTTTCTTCCTGCCAGTCATCATATACTTCTGCTATTGCATTAAGTTCTTTAATGCAGGGATGACACCATGTTGCACAAAAACTTATTATTACAGGTTTACCATCATTTGAAAATGTGTTAGTATTAACTGTTTTTCCATCTATTGTTTTTACATCAACAGACGGTAAATTATTTGCTTTTTTTTGTGAAAATACATAAGATGATAATGTAGTAATTAATAGTAAAATAAATATTTTTTTCATATTGTTTATGTTTTTGTATACTGAAACAAGTTCAGGATGACATTTAGCACAAGTTTTGGTTGATATTTAATCATTTATACCGTTGGATTAACTCCGTAAGTAATTTTAACGTTCTGGCGGTTGCTTTTCGGTGGCGATATTCACCACTAAACTTCCTACAAAGATATATATTTTTCAATTATCAACGTTATTGTCCTACAAGCCACTACCCCGCCACTGAAAGCAAACGCCTGTTACCATTTGTATTTATTTATCAACTATCTCAAATGTCTGTGACTTTGTTAATCGAATACTATTATAGTTGTTAATGTCTTCAAAATCAAATTGCCAAAGTGAATAAAAATTTCTTCGTTTTTCAAAGAATAAAGTCTTAACCGATTTATTTGTATGATGCGACCATTGTCGGAAAGGATAAAAAAGTTGTCTAATAATTACATTTGAGGTTTTGCTGTTTTTTGCTTCAATTAAAACAACTTGATTTTTACCCTCATAACCTGCATCAACTTCTGTCTGAACACTTTCAACAGAGATGTTTTGTTTGCCGACCTTGAATGAAAACTGTGGCGTATATTTTCTGCCCCTAATTGTCAGAACAAGTGTGTCATCGTTCATAAATGTTCTTACAAGGCTTGATGCATAAGCAAAATCCAAATGTTGCATTTCAGAATTACCGATTTCGGATGTGTCTAATTTAAAGTCAAGTTTTGATGTGTAAATCTTTGCAGACATTTTAATTTCAGGGATATCAATATATCCCTCACCTTTTACAATTGCATAATATCCATTTTTTGTAGGAAGTAAAAAGACATTGTTTTCAATAAAAACATCTGGTCGGTCTTCACGTGTGTCTTGCTTACAAAGGATACGTACTTCTTTTTCGTTAGTTTTTTTGAAGTGAGATGTTGCTTGTTTTATCTGTTCTGCAGAAATCAGAAAGGGTTCTTTATTAAAATTATGCTTGTGAATATTGTATTTGTCAAATATTGACTTCCATGAATTGCTATTCATAATTTTTATTCAAAAAGGTTAGGTTGGTTAATATATTTGTTATATCGTTTCATTGTAAGTTCTAAATATTCCGCACTTATATCAATTCCAATATATTTTCTATTTCCAATTAATTTACAAGCTATACCAGTTGTTCCTCCTCCATTAAAAGGGTCAAGAATAATATCATTTTCTTTTGAAGAAGCTAAAATTATTCGTTTAAGTAATGAAAGTGGTTTTTGAGTTGGGTGTTTCCCAAATTCTTTTTCGCCAGGATTTGGCGTTGGAATACTCCACACAGAACGCATTTGTTTGTCAGGGACTTTCATTTTGTCTTCAGGAAATTTTCCTATTTTCATTTGCTCGTAATTAAAGGTTTGACGTGCTTTTTTGTCCTTTCTCGCCCAAAGTAAAGTTTCGTGACTATGTGCAAAAGTTGTACAAGCTAAATTGGGAGCAGCATTGGGCTTAAACCAAGTTATATCATTAAGCAAATGAAATTTAAGTTTTTGAAGCAAAAAACCAGTTTGGTAAATATTATGCATTGTTCCGCTTATCCAAATAGCACCTTCTGGTTTTAAAATTCTTCTACATTCAGAAATCCATGTTTCATGAAATTCTAAATCTTTTAAAAACCCATTACTTTTGTCCCACTCTCCTTTATTTACACTAACCATTTTCCCAGCATGGCAAGTTATTCCGTTGTTGCTTAATAGATAAGGAGGATCGGCAAAAATCATATCAACATAGTTGTCTGGAAATCTTGACATAATCTCTAAGCAATCGTTATTGTACAAACAAAAGTCAGGAGTTTTAAAGTATGGGCTAATGCTATTTTGAACAGTATTTTTTGAAATATATTCAATCAATTGTTCGTAAGCAATGTTTTCTATCATAAGGCAATTTTAAATATAAACAAAGTTAAGATTTTTTTCCTAATGTTATCAACTTCATTTTTTTAATATAAATGGTAACGATTTGGCTAAAAATTGGCGGGCATTTCAATACACCAACTTTTAAATTTTCTATGTCGTTTATTTAATGTAATTCGTTTCATTTTACCACTATCCGCCCGCTTGTTTTTGAGCCTTTGTTACAAACTGGCGTTCTGTTATTTTATTTTTCACACACAACAATATATTCTTTTGTCATTGTACCTTTTCTTTGCCCTGTTTTGTTTGAAGGTGAATTTTGAGATGGCATTGCTTTATTTCCTAAAAGTCTTTCATAAGTAAACAAATGTTTAAATCCATTTTGCTCAAACTTTTCAGCAACAAATTGGTCTGTCGGTAATTGAATGTCTTTTACTCGTCTATTTCCAACAACATAAATTACTTTACCACCTTTCTTCATGCTATTCGCAACATCTTTAATTGATTTGTCTAAATCAATATAAAATGAAGAAACTTCTAAAGCCCTTTTTTTAGATTGTTTTGCTACTTCGTTAATATATTCCGTCATTAAGCTATTAGGATAATTTTCCTTTACTGTACTACCACCCATTAATAATTTATCAATTTGCCTTGCATATTTTATCCCAAACCATTGATTACTAAACATAGAAAACTGACCATAAGCAACTGTTGTAAAACTATCTCCATAAGGAGGGCTTGTTAATACAACATCAAATTCATTTTCTTTTTTTGGGAATTTGCTATAACTTATATCAATTTTTGCTCCATTGATTTTAGGAAAGTAATATTTTTCATATATATCAATTACTTTATTAAGCTTTGCAAAATAAACACCAAAAACATCAGGATTAAATTGCAACATATCTTCCGATTTTATTCGATAAAGCTTAAATTCATTATTTCTTGTATAAGAGCATTCTCTGATACTTTCTGAAAGGGGAACTAAAAATATTCTTCTAATATTAATTTCTATTTTATCAATAAAGTGTTTTAAAATAGAAAGATTTTGAAGCACTGGTTTTGAAAACCAAAAATCTATATTGTTATATTGTGGTATTTCAATTTCTTCTAAATTATCTACATTTTTCACAAACTCATATATTTTATTTCTTAATCTCTGTCTTAATAATTTAACTTTTTCAATATCAAGTTTTGTGAATTTTGTCCGAGATATTAAAACAGCTAAAGGATTTATATCGAAACCATACATTTCATTTAATCCTCTATCTAATCCAATTGTAAAAGATGAACCTGAACCACAATAAGGGTCAAGTAATTTTCCTTTATTAATATTAAGCTCTTTGAAAAGTTCAATTCCAATTTGCGGTATCATAGTTGCTGGATACTTATGCAAATTAGGATAACTTGTAGAGTATGATTGTCCAATAAAATCATATTTTTCGTTTCGTATTACTTTATATTTCATAAGTCAGTAATATTTTGAAAAAGTGAAGGCAATTTATCTTCATATGTTCTAAATCCAGTCCCGTGATTTCTTGCCATAGTTCCTTTGTCATGTAAACGCAAGTCTACCAGAATATTTTCTGCACGAAATTGGTCAGCTAATAATTCAGGCGAAGTACCTTTCATTAGTTGTGCTCTATAAAAATGAAAATATTCTAAACCGTCTCTTTCTTCTGTAAATGCAGAAACAAAAAGTAATGCGGGCATTTTTTGCATAAATCTATCTGTTAATGTTTGTAATTGCCAAGTAGCAACTACTTCGCCTGAAATATGTCTTACTGAAATCTCTTTTTTTTGAACATCAAGAAAAAGTCCAGCACTATTTGGTTTTAATGACATTGTATAGTAAAGTCCTTGTCTGCCGTCTTTATCTAAACTGCCATATTTTTTAACTGCGTCAAGAGGAGGCATTTGCCAAACCTTCTTATTGAATGTAAACAAAGTAATTAAACTATTCCCTTTTGTTCTATGAGCTTTTAATTCAGCACCTTCAATATCTGGATGAGCATCATTATTTTCAATTATTCCAAGATACGTTTCTAATGTATGTCCAATCCCAGTCGGACCTCTTCGGGTAGTTGCAACAAATCCTTTTTCTTTGATTTTAATAAATTTTTTCGTAAATTCTTTTATTGTCATTTTAAAAATTTTTCTACAAAAGTAATAAATAATTCATAATTGTTGTGTGTCTATTTTCTTACGCTTGTTTGTAACGGCGGCAGCTTGGCTTTGGACTTGCTTTAATAACCACTTTCCTGTCAAACTGCACCCCAAATATACAAATAATATCAATATGTCAAGTAAAGATGAATGCAAGGCTAAAGCTAAGCTGGTGTTATATGCCGTTATTCTTTATGTCCAATCTTTTTATTAATGCCTTCGTATATTTCAATACCTGGTTTTCCCCAGTATTCTTGTATGTCAACATTTACTTTAATCACTTTTATTTTAGCGTTTTTATTATTATTTGCCTCTTGTTCCCATATATTTATATGGTCTTTGTTTAAACGTCCTGTAAACCTTGCCCAATACATAATAACATAAAAGTCATAATCAGAAGTGTCGCTTAAAACAAATTGTTCTCCTGTCAAAGTTCTCACTTTTTTTATTTCTTCATTCAAATTCGTTTTTCCTGTTAAACGATAAACGCTGTCTCGATGAAGTTCTGGAATAAAAGCAAAAAGGCCAGCATTGCATGATGAGTCAGTTTGTCTGTATTCAATATAATCACCTTCTTTATTAAAAATATCAGCGTCTGGTACTCCATTTAGTTTTGAAACATAGTCGTCAATGTTTATTGTTGCAAGGTTTATCATGTTCATCCCTTTCTTTTTGCAATATTTTATAATTGATTCCTTGTTTTCAATTTCAGGATTTTTTATTCCATAATACATTTTCAACAGAGGCATACAACTTGTCAAAGTCATTAAAAACACTAAGATAATAATTGATATTTTTTTCATTTTCTTTTAATTATAATGGCATATAACTTGTTTATAGGTATGACAAAATCATACTATTGCATCATAATTTGGTTGTATAAGTATGATAATAGTCATATTTAATTTTGAACAAAAGTAAAAAAATATTTTTATAAATTATCAAACGGTAATTTTATTTTTTCTGCAAATATACAATTTTTTATTATAAATCATCAAACGGTGATTTTATTTTTTGTAAACTTTTTGTTGATACATGGGTATATATTTCTGTCGTCTTACTGCTCTTATGTCCAAGCAATTCCTGTATAAATCTCAAATCTGTTCCGCTCTCAAGCAAATGCGTTGCATAGCTGTGCCGCAACCAATGTAATGTAACAGGTTTTTTAATTCCCGATTTTTCTAAAGATTGCTTTAATACGCTTTGTAAACTTTGTTCTGAGTATTGTTTTCCTTCTGTTTGCCCCTCAAATAACCAGTTTTTTGGTTTATATATTTTAAAATATTCCCGTAACATCTCAATTATTTTTTCTGAAATTGGAATTATCCTATCTTTTCTTCCTTTTGCTTGTCTAATAATTAATAATCCTCGTTTGCTATCAATATCTGTTGGTTTCAGATATAATAATTCACTCCTTCGTAAACCACACGCATAAATTAAGCTTAACATAGTTTTGTGTTTCACATTAGTGTGTGCTTTTAAAATTGCTGCAACTTCTGCCTTACTCAATACATTGGGTAATTTATATTGCCGCCTTGGACGCTCAAATTTTTCTACATCAAATTTACTGTGTTCTATTTCTCTAAAAAATATTTTAACCGCATTGATTACTTGATTTTGATATGAATAACTGAGGTGTTTCTTAATAATGTATTCATTCACATAATCAACCATATCATCATTGTTTACATCTTGCATTGGCTTTGGATGCACAAACATTAAAAAAGATTTTGCGCCATCTAAATAGGTTTTAATTGAGGATTCGCTATAACGCTTATGAGCCATCCACAATTTTAATTTATTTAACCCCGCCTCAATCTCAATTGGAATGGTTGTTTTATCACTTGATATTTTGTTTTTCGTATCTTCTTTTTTAATTTGAATGTTTAAGGATGAATCATCAACAAACGCTAATTCTTTCAGAGCATTAAAAACATTGACTAAATTAAAATCTTTTTCAGGTATATACCATTTCCCCTTTGTTTGGCTCCATCTTGCATCTTTAATGTTTTTTACTACCGCTATTACTGCATATTCTTTAGGGAATATTAAAAAAACTACTTTGTTATTGTAATGTATTCCTCTTTTAAGTATTACTTTTATTTTCATAATGAACAATAGTAATTTTTATCATTATTTTTCATCAGGACGGTTTGATATAAATCTATATTTCAAGTAAATATAATATTTTTTTAAATAATAATATAAATATGGATATTATCCTGATATATTGATTTTTAAATAAGTTTAGTAATTACTAATTTACTTCTAACAATACTAATAGAACGCAGATTTATCCCGTTGAATTTCTTTTTTATCCAATTGAGATGATGCTGAATTCTTATAAATAATTATTTAACAGGGCGGGTCAGTGTTCTATTTTTAATTTATTTTTTTATAAATCATTATAGGCTTTAATGTTTTGTCCTTAATGTTTAATCACAACCTGCCTTATAGTAATATTATTTCCGACCATTAATGTATAAAAATAAATACCTGACTCCCAATCATTTACAGGAACTGTAATAATTTTTTGTCTGTCATTTATTTGTATTTCTTTAACGAATGAGCCCAAAGCATTATATATAATAATTTTTGCTGATGAATGATTGGTTTTTGAGTCATAACAAATGTTTACATAATCAGTAGCAGGATTTGGATAAATATTAAAATTTACTGCATTTATATCAGAATAAAAAATATTATCAAAATTAACTTGATATAATACAGTTACAAAAGCAGAATCCTCAGGACTGTTTGCATCAAAAAACACATAAGTTATAATACTTGTTCCCTGATTACCATTAGGTATATAATCTCCGTAAAAATCATTTTCATTGGTTTCACCTGCAATAATATTTATCGGATTAGGTGATACATAAGTAGATGGTGAGAAGCATTGTCCCCAACAAAATAAATTTGTTGAACCCAGAACTATATAATCTTCTATCTTTTTTACTTTTACCTGTATTGTGCCGGAACTATTATTTGTAATTATAACATTAGATACTAAAGTTTCGTCTGTTCCTGTAATTATCAATAATGTATCATTAGTAATATCATTTGCTAATGTATCTGTTAATGATAAATTTTGTGCAAATATATAATTAGCACTTAATACCCATACAATAACAAATGTAAGTATTTTTTTAATATGTAACATAATTAAATAAATTTAAGGTTATAAAACTATACAAAAAGCAGTAACTTTTAATGTATTATCTGCATTGGCTTTGCATCAATTGTTTTATCTTTATCAATTAAACGGTAAAAATACATTCCGTTTTTAAGTTCAGAAGTATTAATTTTAACTTGTGTATCTTGACTATTTATAATTTTACTCAAAATAATATGACCTGTTGCATCAATAATTTGTAATGTATATTTTTTATTAATATTGTTTACAGGTATAATTGTGTAGTCATTACCTGGATTAGGGAAATTTTGTCCAAGGTTTAGTTTATTCATTGCCTGTTCAAATTCAATATTATCAATTAGATTGTGGAACCAGTCATGAGAAAGTTTAATAACTTGTTTTCTTACATTTGTATCTGAAATCATAGAAGGATCAAAGCCAAAATAAACAATCTTATAAGTATCATTTGTAGCTCTTACAGCTGATATTTTGGTTTTAGCATTATCATAATAAAGTATAGCAGAGCCATTGTTTTCAGGATATATTTCATCAGGATACATATTGCCGGAGCCATAGATATTTATTAAATTTGAACTGTTAACAGAGCCAAATACAGGATCAGATGTATTAGCAATTATACTATCATTAGAAGAACCACCGTCATCTACCCAGCTTGCGTTTAGATAGTTTGTATAAAATGCTTTAGTAGCAGGTGTCCCAATAGGATAGGTTGTGTTCCATGTTTCCCATCCAATATCTTGTCCTGCGATAAACAGGCGTCCTCCATTATCAAGGAAATCAGAAAAAACAGTTACATTTTCATCAGCTAAAGTAGGAAGTGTCCATGCTGCATTAAAATAAATATAATTAATATCTGTTAATTGATTTGCTTTTATACCTTTCATAAATACCTGATAAGAAGTAACAGCATAAGTTGTATTTGCGGCATAATCTAATCCGTTAAGATAATCATCTTCAAAATCAGATGGCTGTCCGCCTGTCCATGACCCTTGATTATTAACAACTAAATCGGTAACGCCTGAAATTACATTAAACTGTAATACTTGTGGAGCAAAACTTGTATCATCCAATGACTTCATGCTAAACAAATAATTTCCTATCGCCGGTGTAGAGCCAACTTTAATATCAATATTTACACTTATATTTGTATCAGCAGGCAAAATAATATCAACAGAGTCAGTATAAGTAATGGAATTATAAGTATATGAAGCTGACCAGTCAGAAGGATGTTCTGCATATAGATTAATTCTAAAATTGCCTGATATATTACCAATGTTGATTAAATTAGCAGTAAAGTGATTAGTATCTCCGACTAAACTTTGGACAAATGTTTGAGATATAGTTGTTAATTCCCATTCAGGGTCAACAGGAGAACCGGAGTTTATAATTTCTTTGGTTGTTCCGTTTTGAACAAAAGCAACAGCATAAATTTTTGTAGTGTCCCATGTTGCTATGTCTAAAGTATAAGAATAATTAAACACGACTGAGTCGCCTGTTGCAGCGGGAGTATATGTTTCGCCATTTGTGTTTGGCAGCATTTTTCTAAAAACGTCAGGAAAATATTTTTCTCCATTTGACCCTGGTGCAGTTACATAATTTATTTCACTTTCTATTACAGCAGCTCTTATTTTAAAACTTCCTGTTGGTGGGATGCCAACAGTATAAACAGTTACTTTTACATCTCTGTCTGTCCCGTCTGATGTTTCTTCTACTTTTATTCTTATTGGACTTGATTCTGATGATACATTATTAACCATATCCTGTGTTATACCAACAGGGCTTCCTTCATATTTATTTCCCTGCATAATCATATCAGGCACACCGGTTACACCATAATAAGTAACTCTTGATGCTACTTCGGGTGCATTATATGCATTCATTGGGTCTGTCCCAGGCCAGCTAGTATGGTATGCAATATGGTGAATACGACCTTTGTTATGGTCTAATATATCAGTTTTAAAATATGGATTTTGTGATGCACAAGGACCACAGCTTGCATTTGTAAAATGTTCAAAAAAGACATTTTTTTTAGCTTGTGCTTTAACATTAAGAGAATATAATGTTATTAGAATTACTAAAATAAAGGATAATGATTTTTTCATAATTTTTTAAATTTTTAGTTATAAATAAATTGATTTTACAAAGATAATATATTTTTTATTGTTAAATAATTTTAAGAATATAAAACTATAAAAAATTAGTAGCTTTTAATTAATGTATTATTTGTATTGGCTTTGCATCAATTGTTTTATCTTTATCAATTAAACGGTAAAAATACATTTCGTTTTCAATAAATTCATACCGCAGTATTGTGGGATAAAACCTGACAGTTATTTATTTAAAAGTATTTCTTTAATAATAATATTATCCTCTGTTTGAATTTTTACAATGTAAGTTCCATTATGCAAATTAGAAATATCCAAACTAGTTTTATTTTCTTTGAGAAAAGTACTATAAACAATTTCTCCAAGGATATTATAAATATTCACAAGAGAATTTTCAGCATTTACAATATATAAACTACATGAAGTTGGATTAGGATATATTTCAATATTATTAATTCCTGATATTTCATTGACATCAGAATCTATAACACAAAATTCTTCAGTATGAGAACTAGTAAATCCATCACCTGAAAGAGATATTAATGTTGTTCCATTATAAGATATTTCAACATTGCCTGTTACTCCGCCATAGTTCATTCCATCACCGTAGTCATCATAAATAGTAAAATTATAACATTCTCCTGGTGTTAAACAAAGAGATTCAATATAGTGATGTTGACCATCATTATAATTGTCACCTGATGTTATAACATTTCCATTATATTTAATTTCCCAGCTTGTTTCTTCGGGATAATCGTCTGTTAATAAATCCAAAGTAACATCTGCGCCTTGAGAATTAATTGAAAATGAAGAACTTTCAGAGTCATTTATAGTATCTTCATCAGAAACTTCATTAGGATTTTCAGTTTGAATTGTAAAAGTATAATTTCCATCAGAAAGTCCGGAAATTGTTGGCATTGTAACGTCATCTGTATAGTATTGGTCAAGGTTTCCTGTCCAGTCATAAGTATTTTGAACTGTTCCATCTATTAAAGATTTAATAGTAAGAGAAGTTAAAGTAGCAGTGCCGTAATTTTGAATTGTTAATTCAGGTGTAATTGAGGTTGCACAATAAATTCCATCAGGTTCTGTCAAGCTAAATACTTTAACATCGTTTGTGTTTGTGCAGAGAGCAGGGCAATTCTGTGCTTCAGAATATATTTGTGCAGCAGTAGCCTGACCAACTTCTGTAATAACTCTGTCAGGACAAATAAGATAAACTGTAGGCCAATAAGCTATTTGATAAGCACTTGTAACTGCATTCCCATTGGGAGCATAAGTTGGAATAATAGGATAAGGTGTTCCGGTTATCCAGTCACCTTGCGAACCGCTTCCACCTTGTAATTCAGCTAAAGTTCCCTGATCACCTTCAATAAAAAATACCATCATTTCATCTGTGCCACTTGGTCCGTAATTGTTATATACATCCCTTAATGTATGAGTTTCATGATAACTCCAGCAAGGACCGCACCATACTGCTGAAAAATCAATGACAACAGATTTTCCTGCATCTAAATAATCGTATAATGTGTATGATGTACCATTAATGTCTGTTAAAGTCCAGTTTGGTGCAATGCTGCCATCAGGCATCTGGGCAAAAGCAGAAATTGACAACATAATTGATACTAAGAAAGAGAGTAAAGATTTTTTCATAGTTTTAAATTTTTAAATGTTAATTTTTAAATAAGTTAATTTTACAAAGATATATATTTTTTATCATTAAATAATTTTAAGAATAGTATATTTGCATTAAATTTTAATACTAATAATATATGGATTTTATATCATTAACAGCTATATCTCCTATTGACGGGCGATATAGAGACAAGGTCTCGGATTTAGAAAATTATTTTTCAGAATATGCTCTTATAAAATATCGCGTTTTTGTAGAAGTTGAATATTTTATTGCTTTATGCGAAATTCCTTTACCACAATTAAAAAATTTTAAATCTAATAATATAAAATTTAAAGATTTAAGAAAAATATACAAGGATTTTACTCTTGGAGATGCTAATAATGTAAAAAAAATTGAACAAATTATCAATCATGATGTAAAAGCAGTTGAATATTTTTTAAAAGAGAGATTTGAGGAATTAGGATTAAAAAAGTATAAAGAGTTTATTCATTTTGGATTAACATCGCAGGATATTAATAATACAGCTATACCACTTTCTTTAAAAAAAGCTTTTAAAGATATATTAGAGCCAATAATGATAAGAATATCAGATAAATTAACAGAAATGTCTTATCAGTGGAAAGATATACCAATGCTTTCTCATACTCATGGTCAGCCGGCTTCACCTACAACTGTAGGGAAAGAAATTTTTGTGTTTGCCGAAAGATTTAAAAATCAGTTTGAACAATTAAAATTTATTCCTTTTTCAGCTAAATTTAGCGGAACAACAGGCAATTTTAATGCTCATTATATAGCATATCCTGATATTGACTGGGTAAAATTTGCTGATAATTTTGTAAACAATGTTTTATGCCTTAATCGTTATAAGACGACTACTCAAATAGAGCATTATGATAATCTGGCAGCTTTTTGCGATAATTTAAAAAGAATTAATACTATAATCATTGATTTAGATAGAGATATGTGGACATATATCTCAATGAATTATTTTAAACAAAGAATCAATAAATCAGAAGTTGGCTCTTCTGTTATGCCTCATAAAATTAATCCTATTGATTTTGAAAATTCAGAAGGCAATCTTGGTATTGCAAATGCCTTGCTTGAGCATTTTTCTGCCAAATTGCCTATATCACGATTGCAAAGAGACCTTACCGACTCTACTGTGATAAGAAATACAGGAGTATGTTTTGCTCATACTATTATTGCATTCAAATCACTATTAAAGGGCTTGGATAAACTTATTATTAATAAAGAAATTATACAGGATGACTTGCAAAAAAATTGGTCTGTAATAGCCGAAGCTATTCAAACTATTCTTAGGCGTGAAGGATATCCCGAACCTTATGAAGAACTAAAAAAATTAACCCGTTCCAATTCAATGATTAACCAAAAGACAATTAATAATTTTATTGATTCTCTTAAAAATATTTCTGATTCAGTAAAAAATGAATTAAAAAATATTACGCCTGAAAATTATACAGGAATTAACTTTTATATATAATATAAAGACAAAAATTAGCAGTAAAAAATATTAAAAAATAAAACTAAATTATTAAATTGTGAGTCCACTCCGAAAAGTTAATCAGGTAGTTGCCTGATTTTGCTGCTACTACTGCAGATATTTCTTTAATTTGTTTGTGTTAGGAATTTTAAAATATATTAATTTATGAAAACCTTTCTTAGAGTATTCAAATACATAAAATCTTACCGTGGTTACGCTTTTTTAAATATTTTTTTTAATGTATTAGTTGTCGTATTTTCTCTTGTCTCTTTTGTAATGTTAATTCCTTTTTTAAGTTTATTGTTTGGCAGAATCCAACCTGTTAATTCTGCACCGTCTTTTTCACTTGATTATGATACAATTATCAATTATTTGAATTATATTATCAGTCATATAATTATTACGAGAGGCAAAGTTGATGCATTAATATTTATTTGTTTATTTTTAATTATCACATTTTTTTCCAGAAATTTTTTTAGGTTTTTAGCAATATATTTTTTGGCAAACATAAGAAATGGCATTGTTAAAGATATTCGTAATCAGGTTTATTATAAAATACTTATTCTTCCTATTTCGTATTATACTAAAAAAAGAAAAGGAGATGTTATATCAAGGGTAACTACTGATGTTCAAGAAGTAGAATGGTCTATATTAAGTTATTTTGAGATGATTATCAGAGATCCTATTACTATAATAGCTTATTTTGTTACTTTGGCTGTGATGAGTCCTAAACTCACTTTATTTGTTTTTGCTATTTTGCCTGTTACAGGCATTATCATTGGCAGAATTGGAAGAAGTTTAAGAAAGACATCAATTAAAGGACAGTCAAAAATAGCTGAGATACTTTCAGTAATTGAAGAATCTATATCAGGTATAAGAATTATAAAAGCATTTAATGCAATTAATTTTTTCAATGATAGATTTTGTAAATTAAATAATTCATATACAAGATTAATGATAGGTTTATATCGCAGGCGGGATTTGTCATCACCACTTAGTGAATTTCTGTCTTCATTAGTTATTATAATTGTATTATGGTTTGGCGGAAGATTGGTATTATCTTCAAGTTCTGCTATTAGTGCTGAGGTATTTATAACTTATATAGTTATTTTTTCTCAGATAATTCCTCCGGCAAAGACATTTGCATCAGGTTTTTATAGTATTCAAAAAGGACTTGCTTCTGCTGACAGAATTTTTCAGGTTATTGATGCAGAGGAAGTTATTGAGGAAAAACCAAATGCTTTACCAATCAAAAAATTTGAAAATTGTATAGAATACAAAAATATTTTATTCAAATATGAAAAAGAAATAGTTCTTGATAATATTAATATTAAAATTCCAAAAGGTAAGATAGTAGCCATTGTTGGAGAATCAGGAGGAGGCAAATCTACTCTTGTGGACTTATTGCCTCGTTTTTATGACCCTAGTGCCGGCGAAATATTAATTGATGGAATTACAATTAAAGATTACAAAATAGATGACCTTAGAGGATTAATGGGTATTGTAACACAAGAATCTATATTATTTAATGATACTATTTTTAACAATATTGCTTTTGGTAATCCTGATATTGATGAGAAAAAAGTTATTGAAGCAGCTAAAATAGCTAATGCACATGAGTTTATAATAAAAACGGAAAATGGTTATCAAACAAATATTGGTGACAGAGGAGATAAACTTTCAGGAGGACAAAAGCAAAGAATTAGCATTGCCCGTGCTATTTTAAAAAATCCTCCAATATTAATACTTGATGAAGCAACTTCATCGTTAGATACAGAATCAGAACGTCTTGTTCAGGATGCATTATTAAACCTTATGAAAAACAGAACTTCTGTTGTTATTGCACACAGATTATCTACTATACAGTTTTCTGATGAAATTATCGTTTTGCAAAAAGGTAAATTAGTAGAAAGAGGCACTCATTCAGAATTATTAGCTTTAAATGGTGTGTATAAAAAATTAGTTGATTTACAATCTTTTAGTTAATAATATCTGCTTAAATACTAAGCAGTCGGCAATCTGCAGTCAACAGTCGGAAATTTATTTTTCCTACTGCTGATTAGAGACCGCTTACTTATACTTCAATAAGTTCAGCATGACAATTTTGAAATTTCAGATTTCCTAACCCAGCAGGAAAACCGACTGACACATAGAAAACCGACAAAAATCTTAATATAATGATGTAAATACTTCAACAAGTTTTGTAAATGTAATAAATGTGGTTAAATACCTATGGCATTCTAATGATTTTGCTATCAAAACAAGCATTTATCCTTTTGCGGTGGATTTTTATAAGCAATCCACAAGTGAACGAACTTTAATTTATAAAAAAATATTTTAAAACTTATAGATATTTATTAATGGATGAAAAAAATTATAGTTATGAACGGCTTGGATTGCGGCAAGAAAAGGATAAATGTGTAAGT
>Ga0265594_1001305_pt1 | contig 19389 bp, 26 predicted proteins | sample saktaG_11_FD_190147 | JGI IMG/M metagenome (GOLD analysis project Ga0265594, IMG submission 190147) | Saline water microbial communities from Sakinaw Lake, British Columbia, Canada - sak_2011_5_24_80m | ecosystem: Environmental > Aquatic > Non-marine Saline and Alkaline > Saline ... | reverse complement strand
TTCAACAAGTAAATAACTCTCAAAACTGTTGAAATTGTCAAATTCTCTCTCTACTTTTAATTGGATACTTATTGTGTCCATAGCTCACCTCCTCTTTTTTTCTATCTATTTAAGGTGAGCTATTTTTTCTTTCTCCACAAGATTTTACATGCTTCTTCACGAATACCTGATAAAAGAAAATATTGTTTATTGTAAAGATGATAATTGGCATAAAGTTAAAGATAGTACATTAATAGAAACAGATTTAAATAAATTAATTGGGATTGATGATTGTAGGGCTATTTATGGGAGTAGTATATTTCCAGCTTCTGTTTTAAAATTCACAGATTCAGTTACAGATGTTCTAAAACATTTTAATATTTCAGAATTAGGTATTAATGATATTGGTCGACTTTTTTTAAATTATAGTCCTCTGAAAGAAAAAACTCCTGATTGGTTTTTAGATCTATACTATTACCTTGCACAAAAAAGGCAAGACTATGATCGGTGGAATTTACCAGATGTATATGAAGAACTTGAAACGATTCCTTTTTTATTAAGTCATGACGGCACGTTAGTAGCACCATTTATTAAAAATGAAAAGGATCGGCTTGTAACATACCACCCGAAGGAAAAAAACCTTGGTATTTTACCAAGGATATTTGAAGATGGAGAACTGGTATTCCTACACAAAAGATTATCGATTGAAAAAGATCAAGAAGAAACAGATGATAAAAGAAAAATTATCAGGGATTTTTTTGTGGACAATTATAGTGTTTCTAAATTTATTGATCCACATAAAATTATTAATGATGTAATTCTACCAAAATTTGAAAATGGGGTTTATCTAAAGTACAACACAAAAAAATTGGTGGTCCTAACTAATTATATTCGGGAAAATGTCAAATCGTGGATAAATAAGAAGAAAAGCGCTAGAACCAATGTTGATGTAGACGATCTTTTTAAGGAATTAGGAAAAAGACTTTATCTTAAAGTTGTATGGAAAATCGGTAGAAAAAGTTATAGTGGTTTTTTACATCCTGCTGAAGCATATATTAGTGGTAGAAAAAAAAGCAGAACTAAAATATATAAAATGTTTTCGTGGTTTGATGAAACCCCCTTTATTTCTGATGATTACTATAATTCCAATTATGTGCGTGGTTATTCCAAGATTGGTATGGTTCATAGAGGAAGAAATGTAAAAACAATTCCTTGGGACGAATTTTTCCATAAAATGGGAGCCTGGGAAACTCCAAAAGTGATTCGAAATGAACCGGCTCATATCTCACGCTATGAAAATTCATGGAATTATATAGATAAAATGCCTCAATGGGTAAATAATTCTGGATATACTGTTTCAACAGATTGGATTATGCCGGAATTTGAAAAAGTTGTTGAAACTTTTAATTGTAAGCCTAGAAAAGGGAAAAAACTATTAGAAGATTTTTTTGATCAAGTAAGATCACATTGGACTAATTATAATAAGTATAAATCATCCATAATTGAATGGCAATACCACTCTTATCAGTCTAAGACAATTAATAATAGTACTTTCTTATACGCCCTGCAAACTACTAACTGGTTTTCGGTTAATGGGAATCAACCATCCAAACCTGGGGAATATTTTCTGTATTCAGAAAAGAATCAAAATTTGTTGCCTCCAAATGCACAATTTATTCATGATGATAAGAATAAAACATTTTATAAAGACATCGGTGTCCAGGAAGAACCTGATAAAGAAATGGTCTTTGAATATTTAAAGGAAATTAAAAAAGAATGGGAGCAAAAAAACTTTCCAGATAACTATGCTGATATTTTATCTGATATATATTCATATTTATTAAGCGATGAATCAATTGATGAATATTTGCCAAAACTAAAGAGGTATAAATCGATATTTTTCCCCACTGAAAAATGTTTATGGTGGTATCCGTCCCAAGCATTTTGGAATGATCATTTAAAAATTTTTAAGAAACGTAGAATTTATATTAGTAAGCATTACCCAGCTAAGATGAAAGAATTTTTTAAAATACTCGGCGTTGAAGAAAATCCATCTATTGATTCATGTATAGCTGCAATAAAGGAAATAAAAAATATCAGGTCTCTTGACTATGAAGTGATTAAATATATCAATGATATTTACCTCTATCTAAATAAGGTAATCAAACTTAACAATAGTACCGGTGAATCTTTATTATTTCAACCCATCTATATTAGTAGAAACAAAGTGTTTCATTACCCTGAAAATGTTTTTTTCATTGATGATCTATGGTATGATAAATTCGATATAGATGGTATCGAAGTACTCTATTCTGTTTATCCAAATCAATCTTTGAATAATTTTCTTGAGAAAGCAGGTGTTCGCGCTATCTCTAATAATTATTCTATACACTGTAAATATACAAACAAATCTTTATTTACTAATTCTGATCACGAGTCAATTACTACCTTGGGCAATCATTTAAAACCCTATGTACAATATACTCATCCTGATATGCCTGAACGATGTCTGGAGATAATAGAAAATTTGAAAACTTTATCCATTTACAGAGTTGATTCCCTTCATCTTCACTTAGTGAACAATAATAGCAATATTAAAGTAGACGAAGTAAAAAATATAGATGCTTTTCTCCAGAAAGAGGAAAAGGATTTTAACCTTTTACTTATAAATGACGGTAATCCCATAAGTGACTTTTCTGAACCAATATCACATGAAATATTTAGAATTTTCTGGCCATTTGGATATTTGGATTTAAAATCGGTTATAAAACAATTGATTGAGTGTAAGACAATAGAAGAAAGAAATGATGTTATTCGTAATTTTGGAATACCGGATGAAATAATAGATTCTGTAAGAGAGGATGACAAGCATGTACTTCTGGAAGGAAAGCAGATGGAACAACTGGTTGGGAAACAGCAAAAAGAAAAAGAGGAGATCATCATACAACCTGCTTCCTGGACTGTACAAAGAGAGGTAAAAGAAACTGTTACCAATATAGAGTACCGTTCTTATGATGAAATAACCCATATAGTTACAATCGAAAATCCTGATGAGAGCAGAAATAAACATTATAAAAGTGGTATAGAGAAAAGTAAAAATATTCGCAAAGCGGTAAAGGGAAGGAAAAGCAAATCAGCTACTATAAATAGAAAAAACACTTCAGCTTTGACAACTGAGGCCTATGCATTAAATATTGTAATGTCCTTTGAAAATGATGAGGGGCAAGATCCAATAGATGTTCATAACCAAAAAGGTGTTGGTTATGATATTCACAGTAAGGATCGTTTTATTGAAGTAAAAAGCTTTAGTGGGAAAAAAGGTCAAATATCTTTTACACCAATAGAATATCAAGCAGGGAAAAAATACCGAGATAAATACTATATATATGTCGTTTCTCAACTGACAACAGAATTTGAGAGAATTGAAATTGAGATGATCCGAGACCCAATAAATAATATTGATTTCGAGGTCACAGGAAATAGAGTGGCAAAAAATTACATCGGTCAAAAAATAATATATTTAGTGTGCAAACCATTCAATGATAAATAAAACAGAGTCATCAACAAATAATTATAGATTAATTATCTTACAGTGAGAATAGCCAGCGGAGTATAAATCAATATAGGCGACTCATTATGAAAAGTTCTGATAATACCTTTTATGCGAAAAATCCGATACTGACAACATAAACCATTTAAATATTCAGATATTTTGAAAGCCCGATGAAATTTGTCGGGCTTTTTTCATTTAGGCGGGTACACAATGATCATAATTCTAAATAGCATGAGTTTCAATCTATATATAGTTTGAGGTCAATATTGATTTTGTTTCTAATTCCATTACTACCATTCCATGCTGCAAAATCCCTCCTTAAACCTGTATATGTATAATGGAATCAGGTACTTAGTACCTTTAATGTAAATGGTAATTAGTACCAATCTTGTTGACCATTAATTAAAAAAGAAAGGATTGAAACGATGGAAAAACAGACGAATTCTCAAAGAGATGGATTTCAGACGGCGAGCACCATTGTCAATGTATCGCAGCTCGTAACAAATGGGGCGATGCTGGTGCTGCAAATTGTTGGGCTGTTCCGTAAAGGATCAAAATCAGCAAAGCAGCCATGACGGAAAATTCTAAACTCCCTCCGGAAGAGGAAGACCATGTAATAGAAATATCTTTAAAACATGTGATTCTTAGTTTTGGAGGGTTGTTTTTGGGGGTGGTTTTAGTCAGTTCATCTATTGTCCTGCTGAAGGATTATGTAAAATACCGCCGCCAAAAAGCGATCATCGATGCAGCCACCAAATTGTTGCTAACCATTCAAGACCCGGAAAGGAGGGCAAATTGGAAAAACGAAAAGAAGACAACGGCTATTCAATCCATTTCACCGACAAAGACTTAGCAGTTGGCAAGAAATGCCTGCGTGTTGTGGAAATTGGCTTCCTTGCTTTGAGTTTGGTTCGGTTTTTAATCCAAAAAGGGCAGAGAAATCATGAGTAATGATAAAACTGTTAGGATCAGGATCAATACAAATGCTTTTGTAAAGATAGCCGTGATCGTGTCCAACAGCATAATGCTGACCGCCAATGCCTATCTGATAGGTTCAGGTTTTCGGAATCATTACAGAGTCAGGCAACAGGAAAGAATCTCTAACAACCTGCAGACCACCGCTGAAATAGCCGCCGCCTTAGCCGGCATAACCAAAGTCATTACCGAAAGCATAGGCGCTCATCATGTCGAGACAGATTAAGTACTATCAACCGGAAGACCGCAGATACAACATTGAGAACAATCTGCAATGTATCAATTGCGGCAACACAACAGCGTTCTATATGAACCTGCGGCTGAGACATCAGATCGATGTTGAAGAAAGCGGACTTATATCTGTTGAACTAAACAAGCAGATGACCGAACGGGTATTCAGTTCTATCAGCAAAAACATCTGGAGCATCATTGACAAGTCCAAAATGGAAGACAAAGAGATCATCCATTGCGCCAACTGCGATGACTCTGAGCCTGTTGACTTCCAGGCTCGCCTGTTGGACTGGTGCTGGCAGATGGGCTGTCCCGGCTGTGATATCTGCGGTCAGTTTATCTCTGAAGATGAAGTTCGCTATATCTGTTCGGAATGCATCAAAGAGCACAACGGCGAGATCACCGAAGATGATTGTCAATACGCTTGCCCTCAGTATGATGACGGACTGACCGGAGTGCTGAACCATTACGGTCTGGACCTTGAGCAACTGAAGAGAGAATTGGGTTATTGATGGATTAAAAGTTGAAGTGAAACGAAGATCCGGCTATTGACGGATGAAGAGTGAACTGTGAAAAGTGAGTAGCAAGAAGTGAAAAAGTAATAATGCTTCACTGATTGAAATCCGGCTATTAACGGACAATAAGAAAAAAGGGATCAGCTTAACGCTGGTCCCTTTTTGCATTTTGAGGTAAAAATGAAACAGGAAATAAAAACAACCCGGGACAAAAAAGGCTGGCTGATACCCTACCTGTTAGGGCTTGATTATATGTTTTTCAAGCGCTGGGATTACTGGACCAGGATATGCCTATCAGACCGGCTATTGCCGGATCCAATTCCCTATATCCATTTCAAGCCATCCTATCACTATCAGCAGAAGCAGGTCTATAAAAACATCCGCAAATGCCTGGACTTTGCAGCGCATATATCAAACCCGCTGGAACAGTTTATTGACTGGATATTATGGGGCTTTAACCGTGGTGATTTTCCAAATATTACAGACAAGATAGACGACTACTGGTACAGAACTTTCAATATGGGACTGTTCTATCTTGAACCGGCAGATCACTGGGGAGAAATTGCATCTGAGTATATGGGCAGGAATAATGCTTTAGGCTTCTTCTCAACGCCTGGCAATGTTGTGGAAATGATGATCCGGATGACCTTTGGAAGCGAACCAAGGCATGAACATAAAAAGATGTCTGTTTGCGATCCCTGCTGCGGGACCGGCGGCATGCTATTATATGCATCTAATTATTCCCTGAATTTGTATGGGGTGGATATTTCATTATTGCTTACAAAGATAGCCCAGATTAACGCCTTCATCTATGTCCCCTGGATGGCTTACAGACCGAATAATTTGACTGTATTTGATGAGACAGAACAGAGTATGATTACAGAAATAGAACTACCTACAGGGATAAAGATACCGCACTGCAATAACTGTAACGGCAACAGTCAATCTTTCCTGCTCGATCTAAAAACAGAGCATGAACTGATCGTTAATAACGGATTGATCAGGGTTGGCAAGCCAAATATCTCAAGAGACCTTATTGCCAAAAGGCTAAAACCCGAGAATATAACCTGCGCTAAATGCTTCAGGAAATTTGAAAAGGAGACCTCAGCATGAAACTGCTCTGTTTAGTTTGCGGCAACTACACCTACTTTGAAACCGACATCACTACGGTAAAAGAAATCACGACAAATGATGGTCATATCATTATCGATAACGCCCTGTTTCCGGATTTCGATTATACTGAAGATACATTAAGAGATAACCTGAGGGATATCGTCGATTATGTCCTCAAACAGGACGATTCATCGTTAACCTTTGATCCTGAAACGGAAACCTATTACAACCGGCATATTATCTGCGCCCGTTGCGGCAGTCAGAAAGTAACTAATCCCATACCCAAGCCGGTTCCATGCAATCTGTCCTTAGAGGAAGAACTGGATAAGAACCGGGAAGAATTCAACTATTTGAGAAAGGAGCGTAAACATAATGAAAATAACCTGCCCGTCTTGCGACAACAATAAGAGTTTTCTGATACCGCTCTGGGTCAGATGCACCTTTAAGTTCAATAAAGACGGCACCATATCAATCCTGCATGTCAGACAACTGGAATCACTGGAAGACAAGATCGTAGATCAGGGTAAAACATCCTTTGCCATCACCTGTAAGGAATGCGGTTGTGACGCCCAGGTGACATTGAATGAATATGAAAACCTGGAACAGGAAAAAGAGCAGCGCGCTGCATTGGGGGGCTTATGACAACAGAAGACTATAAACAGCAGATTACCGTAAAGATCAAAGATAGCATCAACCAATGGATCGATAAACTTAAAACTGATCACCCGGATTTACTATTGACCAAGCAGTGGAATATCCACTTTCCCAAAGGCTTCAAACCGGGACACAATGTTATTCCCGTCGTAACGACCTCAAAACAGGGCAAGTACCTGATAGGTGAACTGCTGTTCTACTTGCCGGACAACCTGGAACTGGACATGGACAGCATTGAACTGACCTTAAAGAACGAACCGTTTGATGTAAAACAGGTAAAAGTTAAAGCGCCGGTTCCGTTGGATGAACCGCTGGATGTTTTGAATAATATCATCATCGGACTGAATAACTTTGTTCAGACCCTGCCTATGCCCACATACTCATCAAACCCGGTTATCGGTAAATCTCAAAATATATTTAACAATCTGCAGGGGACGGTCGTTAAACCTAAAACAATCCCGATAAACGGTTTTGCTAATAACAACGGTAATAATACCGGTAATAATACCGGTTACACCGGCGATATCGACATTATCAGGAAACAAATCCTGCAAAGTAATTACCTGCCGGAATGGTTCAGGACGATCGGCTCCTATGAAATAAGAGAACAATTGCTTACCAAAATAGCCGAATCACTTGCTCATTACCAGAAACAGGTCGGGCATGCTATTGATCTGCAGGAGTTCTTTGACAAATATACCGAGATGCTGCTCAAGCAGGATAAACTGTATCACTACTGCAAGTATAAATCCAAACCGGTCAGTCTTGATGTAAACGGTTATTGTAACGAAAACTATTGCAGTAAGAAACCTTACAACGCCGGATGTCCTCATGTGACTCTCCGGTTCGGTATTAAATAACCAGATAACTGGTTTAACCCGCTAACGTGCTTATAAAAGCAAGTTTATAAAAACAAGTTTAATTAAACGCGTTTAATGAAAGAGGTGAAATATGTTAAACGAATTAAGAGCCTTTCTGCCGATGGCGGAAAAGGTCAAAGCAAGAAATCCGACCATGCCGGTTCTTAATCATTTGTGTATTGAGAATGGCGCTATGCGTATCACTGATATAGAAACGACAGTCATTATTCCGGTTGATGATCAGAGATCATATACATTGCCGATTAATATCATAAAACAGATCCTCAAGCAGCGGCCGGCAACCCTTGAAATCACTCCATTGGAAGACTATAAGATGAAGGTCCTGTTTGATGACAGCAGTGTTGTATTCCCTACATTGGACACAGAAGAATATCCATCCATACCAAAGTGTAAATTCAAAAAGATCGGGACATGGACAAAAGAGATATTTCTGCAACTCTACAAACAACTGGATTTTGTGTCAAAAGACGAACTCAAACCCGCTCTGGCAGGCGTCTGGATCGAGCAGAACGGCAGTATTAATTCATGTGCCACTGACGGACATATCCTTGAGTATATTGAGAACCTTCAACAGGATATTAAGCAATGTAAGACAAGCGGAAAATTCAGCGGCATTTTACCCGCCAATGTAATTCGCTTAATGGCGAAGTACTTCAGAAGTAATATAGCGGTATATGTGAGCGAAAACCATATTCGCTTTGAACTGCCCAATAAAATCCAGGTCTATTCAAGGCTAATTGATGAACAGTATCCGGAAGTTTCTACATTCCTGCAACAGGACAGATCAAATGAAGTAAGAATCGACACGACAAGCCTGCTAAAAGCCATTAAGGCAGCCAGACCATTTAGCCATCCTACAACAAAACTGGGCATACTGACAGTCAACAACGGCACAATTGCTGTGAATACTCGTAATATTGAGCAAAACATCGAGTTTGAAACTCATGTTCCAACTGTTGATCGTAAAGGCGAAGAACTGACTGTTGGTTTTAATATGGACTATCTGGAAAGGGTAATTAAGGACATTGATAGCGCTGAATTGCTCTGGTATTACAAAAATTCTATTGCAGCCTCAGTTTTCAGAGCGTCACAAGACGACTTTAATAAAACCTGTCTGCTGATGCCGGTCAGACTGGAGGAATGATGGACAATATAATCATTGACACTCCCGAACGGATTGAAAGTGACATCGAGGACTTTAAACTGGACTGCGTTGATGAGGAAAAGAACTATACCGCATCCAGGATTAAACTATGCCGTGATCCTGAAAATAACAAACCGGTGTTGTTCTATTCTCAGGAACTGGCGAGGAACTTTAGAGACCAGAGCGATCCTTTTGGCAAGCGTCATGTGATAAAAGTCTTTACACCCTCAAACCTGACGGCAGTGGCAGATTCCACCCTGGAAAGCAAGTTCAATGATACGATCCTGGCCTATAAACCGCGTGTACATGATTACTTGCCGTTGACGGATATTCACTCACAGAAAATGAACCTGTTCATGGATGAAGACACGGCTACGTTCATATCTGATATTGGTATCAATGTAGAAGGACTTGGTGAAGATTTTGCGAGCATTGAGACGGTTAATGCCAATCCTTATCTGGAAGACCTGTCTCAGGACGCCGGCAAACTGAAGGTTGAACTCTATGAACTGAAACAACAACTCTTAAACATTAAGGAGGTTATGGCCGATGAATTTTCTAATTATCTTGATCCTCGGACTGTTTCTGATGAACTATTTGATCAGGCCCTTGCCAACGAAAAAGTTTCTCAAGGATATGTTCAATCGTTTCTTTCGATAAAGGAACAGATCAGGCAGATTGAATCCCAGTTAGGTGAAGTTAACACAGCCGTGTTTGCGGAAACGTCAAGCAGGATCAGACTGCCGAAACTATTGGAAGGGAGAGCCCATGAATTATTCCAACTATGACTTTGAGGGTCTCTGGTTTGATATTTACAGAAAGGTGCTCAAACACAATGAAATCCTGGGTGAGAGCGGTCTGGATAAGTCCCAGTTAAAGGAAGTGGTAACAAGCATCTTCATTGCTCAATCCCAGCGGGGCGTTGTGCGGCCTTTGAAACTCAACGGATTTACGGAATCGGTTATGAAAATGGTATCCGAGATCAAAGACCGGAGTACTCAGGAGAAGGTCTATAAAAGTATTAACGAAATCATTAAAAATTATACGAAGAAAGGAGATTGAGATGCCGTTATATGAGTTCAGATGCACCCATTGTGATAATCTCTTTGAACAGATCCAGCCCTATCGTGCTGATTGGCCTGTGTGTCCGGTATGCGGATCGGAGACTATGAGAATTATGAGTTCTGCAAGTGTAAAGTTCAAAGGCAGCGGCTTCCATTGCACTGACTATACTAAACATGGCCGGGTCAGACATCACCATGGGCATAAGACATGAAGAAGGATTATGCCTGGCCGGCTTCGCAATTGACGGATAAAGAGATGGAATTACTTTATGAAGAGAGAAAGAAAAATGGTAAGCCGATTACGCTTCTGATCAAGGAAGCGATTAAAAAAGTGTATGGTAAATAAGAAGAGTCTTTGGCTCTTCTTATTAGCTTTGTGATTAGCTTAAAGAAGAATTTTCATTGACCATTAGTTTCTCGACTTCTGATACCAACGCAGAAGGTGATACTTTTAATGCTCTTGATATTGTGAATATTGTATCAAGTGTAGGACGCCTTTTTCCTCTTTCCAATAGACTGATATATGTACGATCAAGGTTACAATCAAAAGCAAATTTTTCTTGCGAATAATTCGCTTTTTTTCGATAGTGCCTTAATATGACTCCAAACGCTTGCTTTATTTCCATTTGAATAAAAAATCCTTGTTTTATCATACAAATAATGTTACTATTTGTCTACGGACTATAGTCGACATATATTTTTTGCTATGAATTAGACAAGTGGGGAAAGGAATGTAATTATGGAGAATGAAAAAAGAGAGGAAACCTTCAAGAGTAGAATGAATGAAATTTTTAAACTTATTATTAAAAATGTAATTCCAAAGTTGCCTGAAACGGTACGATTGTTGGTGGAAACAGAAATAGACAAAGGAGGAAAATTATGAGTAAGGATTTTTGGTACACTGTTGGAGGTACAATTCTCGGCTCATTAATTGAGGAGGGTATTGAGGAAATATTTCCAGGAGTAGGCGAATTAAATTGGACAGGAGAAATTGCCGGAGCCATCTCAGGGCTTCTTGGCTCACAGTTAACAAAAGATGAGGTGAAAAATTCAATTAAAACTTTCATTAAATTTGCTTATAGGCGCATAAACAAAGAAACAGCAAAGGAGAATATTTCAGAACAAGAATTGAGAATATTCTCAGATAAATTCAATAAAATCCCTAAAAGCAAAAAGCTGGAAATAATTAACAATTTTAAAAATTTAGCACCGTATGAGTACGATTTTATAAAAGATTTTTTACAAGGATTGGAGGGAGCTTAAGATGAAACTAGATTTAAACGTTTTTGATAAACAAGATCTTGTTCGGGCTTGTCAATTAATTGGATATAAAAATAAAAACGGTTGTCTTTCAAAAAGCGGTGAAAAACGATTGAAAAAATTAATTTGTGAAAAAGTTAATCCAGAGAATCTTGATATAATTGACCAGTACAGAAAAACGTTAGGCCTATTGAAGATAGAATATTCAGATAATGACAAACTTGCTACATTAAAAACAAAATTATATAAGTTCAATTGTCAGAAATTTGAAGAAGCAATAAAGAAAATGTCAAAAAGAAAAAGAGAAAAACTGAGTGAGAAAATTGAAAATTCTCTTGACTCAACAGCTATTGATGAATTAAAAAAAGTAGGTCGTAAAGGAATGGCCACAGGTGCCGGAATATTAGCTGTTCAGGGCGGAGCAATATTAATAACAGGGAGCAACTTAGGTATTTGTATGTTATTAACTACTGGTCTATCTGGAATTAGCGGTATTTTAGGAATTACTTTTCCATTCGCTGCATATATGGGTGCAGCAGTCTTAGGGGGGAAAATATTAGCCATTGCTGGTTTTTTAACAAATCCATTTGTTGTAGCTCCCCTAATAGGTCTTGGATTATATAAGGTATTTAAGAAGGCGCATAACAAACAATATATACATCTTGCCGGTATAAATTATCTAATTGAATCAAAAAAAGAACTAAATAAGTATTAGATGCTACTCATTTCGCCTGTCGCCTATAGCCGGCGACCTCTGCGACAACATTTGATTTGACAAAAGGGTGGGAACTGATAACAAACCCATTAGTCACAGACGTCAATAAAGATAGTTTACTTATTACAAAAGACAATAGTACAATTCCTTTTTCTGATGCTGTAACCAATGAATGGATTTCCAGTGTATTCTACCACTACAATCCATCGCTTGGCGGTTATGAAATGTGTGATATACTTGAACCATGGAAAGGCTATTGGTTTGGTGTTGCGGATTCCGGTGTTTCCATTACCTTTACAATTCATTCGGTTTCTAATCAATTAGCAAAGTCAAATCAGTTAGCAAAATCGACAGTTTCCGATTCCGGATGGATTGTACAGATAGAGATTAATGCCGGTTCTGTTCAAGATATGGCTCTGTTTGGAGTGGATAAAAATGCTACCGATAATTTTGATACTTTTTTCGATACACCAAAACCGCCAATACCACCAAGTCCCGACTATGTCTATATGAGTTTTAAACATCCTGACTGGCATCCGGTGTTTGGAGAAAATTATGTAGTTGACATCAGAAGCCCTTTAGGAGATTCTGATATCAAAGAATGGGCAGCACAGCTTATTACTACAGTTGAAGATAAATCTATTACGATCTCGTGGACTTTGGATAATTTTCCTGAAGATATTGATTTAGCACTTGATTTAGGAACAGGTTTAATTGATATGAAAGAGCAGGAAAATATTGAAATTCCTTATAGCAGTGAAGCAATATCATACATTTTCAAAGCAGGTGAATCTTTATTATCCATTTTTGATGAAAATGTTATTCCAAAAGAATTTTCATTACTTCAGAATTACCCAAATCCATTCAATCCAACGACGACATTCAGATATGATATTCCCAGAAAATCAAATGTTACCCTAACATTATATGATTTAAATGGAAGACAGATTGAAATATTAGTAAACGAAAAACAACAACCCGGGTATTATAAAATCTCTTGGGACGCTTCACAGTTTAGTTCCGGAGTCTATATATATCGAATCCAGGCAGATGGATTTACTGCGGTAAAGAAATGTATTTTGATGAAATAGTATCATATGACCTCGAAAGCGCATTAATACCAAAGCCCGACCTAAAAATCGGGCTTTTTCTTTTACTGCTTCAATAGTCATTTTTCGGTATTTGATATGCCAAACTCTCAGGTTATACAGTACCCGGAACCACCCAGATCCCGGGCAAACTATGTCCACACTGAGAAAAGATTACCGCATAAATTGAAATTGAATTTATAGATAGAGTGCAACAATTTCGTAAAGAGAGCGGGAAGGTTTGTTGTCGTTTGGCTAGACCAAAAGGATTTTGTCCTTTATATTAACCTTCCCGCATCTATTATACCCCTTTACCTTCAGAAGAAAAGCGGCGATTTGTTGATATGAGGGGCTAATCAACTTATGATAAATATCCACCGCTTTTCTAATATTTTGAAAATAGCATGCACTAAAAACCATATAAAATGCTCTGTTGGCATTTACCGTTATTTAACGATTGGAGTGTAAGGAATATTTTCCTGAATGTCAAGAAAAGCGCTTTATTGAGTGTAAAAAAAATAAAAAATAAAAGGAGTTCCACTATGAACACAACTATCCCCGGGCGAACTATGCCTACACTGGATGAGATATTATTACCAATAACTAATGAACCGGACGATGATTTAGCGCCTTTTGAATTCATTGATCCACAGGATAAAGACTTCTCCCCTGATCCCGGTGATCTGCTCGACATTACAGATTTCTTCAAAGCCGATGTCGCAGTCATGAAACTCATCTACCTGCAGGATCGCATGGATGAGATCAACAATCTGTACCACAAAGAACTGGACCACCTGAACCGTTGGAAAGAGCAGCGTACTGCTATCTTACAGCGTCAGTATAACTTTTTCAGCAGGTCTCTTGAAAACTGGCTGGCAGTCTCAAACCGGAAATCTGCCAATCTGCCCCACGGCAACCTGGTATTCCGCAAGCAGCCGCCCCATGTGGATATCCTGAATGAGGATACGGTGTTGAAAACAGGTCTGTTTGTACGGATAAAGAAATTACCTGATATGGTTGCTATCCTGAAACATTACAAAGCCACTGGCGAAATCCCGGATGGCTGTGACATTATTGAACCGGAACCAAAGTTCTCAATCAAATTAACCCCTGGAAAGGAGCATGCCAATGTACTGGCTCAAGATCCACCTCATTAACGAGATGCTGGAAAAGTCCATAGCCATAATGGAATCTGTATTGACGTGGGCGCCTTAAGACCGGTTTACGGAGATAATAAACAGATTAGAGGTCAAGTATTGAATATCTTGAGTTTATTGTATAGAGATCAGATTTGAGCGGTTTAAGGTTCATTTTACTCACAATAGATGATTCTTCAAGGTCTTTTGTTAGCTGTCATTGATTGGTCTAAAACTGCTTTATATGAAGAAAGAAAAAAGAGAGTATTGTTTAGAAACCATTTTTTCAAATAATCATGATATTAAAAATCCGTATACGTCGTATACGAATCGGTTTGGTTTTGCTTGATTCTATTATCATTCTTGATCAAGAAACTGATTTCCATCGTACAAATGGAAGCCTGAGGAAACCGGGTTATGGGATATTTTCAACTTAAAATCTTGCAGCAAAATCAAAAAAATTAATTATTCACCCACAAAAATCTGCAATGAACATATTTTCTACCTAAATTGATGAAAAAATTATGCATCTTTACTTCAAAGGAATAAATTACATATCGAGGAAATGCTTACTTGACAGGTCTAGATAATTAAAAGGTTCACTATGATTAAAAATGAGAGTCAAAATGCTTGGGACGGGAAGTATCGAATTGACGATACGATGTTTGATAAATACTCCTTTTTTGAAATTAGAAAAAGAATTAATAAAGGTGAAACAAAACATGGCGAGTTTAAAATCACTTTAGAAAAAATAATCCGGGATTTACAAAAAATAATACCCATCTTACCTGTTGAATTCTATAACATCAAAATAAATGATTCTGAGAATATTTTTCTACAAATATATGATAGTAGCCGGCATGATAAAAAAAACATTAATTACTATATTGGAGCATATAAAGACAAAATCAGTCAAATTCATGAATTTATTGACGATAAAGATTTAGTTATTTTTCATTACTTCGATCGGAATATGAGTTGGCGGTTAGATCCTAAAATGCGTAAACGCGAGAGATACTTAGAATATCTCTTTAGCTATTGGCAAGCCCTAAGAGTACGAATTGAACAAAAAATACTCCCAAATTTTAGGGAAGTGCTTGTCGACTTAAAAAAAGACGACATGTTAGCGAGATTAAAACCGGAACAAAGTCAGAAGCCAGTTGAAACAACGTCGGGAAATAAATTACCCTACACAAAACCGCCGGAATTAGAAATAGCCATATTAACTAAAAAAGATCAACAAGCACTTATTAATATATGCAACGGTGTTAAAATAGATGAAAACATGGAACTTATCATCGCAGGGAGACTTAAAGAAGCCTTAATGGATAGTGGAAATTGGAAATTAGGATCAAAAAAATTCGGTTTTGAAGCAATTAACTATTCTAGGATTGCAAAGACATTTTTTTTCAAGGCTTGCTATGATACTGCAAAGACATATACTCCAAAAGCAATAAATATTCTACTCTCTGACAAGGAAAAACAGGACATTTTGTCAAGTGTAGGTAAATAATCCGATTTCAGGTTCAATTTTCCGAAATATTATACGATTTTCCGATTCAATAATTATTATAGTAAAATAATTCATACAAATTCCGATTTGTACTGACAGACGGTCTTATAATTTCCGATTATAACGAGCATTCCCCCGATATAAGCTCCATATAATCGATGGCATAAACATTGTTCTATATGCAACGGTTTTAAAAGTGGAGAAACACAATAATGATTCAAGTTATGATAACCGGTAAAAAAATCTATCTCTTTACAGAGAATGACAAAAAAGAAAAAGAGTTGAAAGATTATCTTGATACAAAAATGGATTTTCTTTTAGAGCTTCAATCCTTTCTTAGAAAACTGGATAACTAATGTCAACCGACGTTCTGACAGAAAACGGTTATTTAAAGATCGCTAATGGGTTATATGATGTCTTTTGTAATCTTCATATTTCAAGCGCGATTTTAAATCAGTCGATAATCAATGGTTGGAAGGGTGTTTTCCCATTAAAAAAATAAAATTTCGACAAATAAAACGAACGAAAATATTGATAATATGTGTAGTAGAATTGATAAAAATAACCGGAAATAAACCGTATATGAATTCTGAAGATATATAGTGCTTAAATGAGCAAAGCAACAGTCAAATATTGTGCCTATTGTGGCAGTTCAACTGAACGGTACTTTAGTATTGAAGCACTGGCAAAAATGTTTGACTGTTCTGAACAATTTTGGCGCAATCTTGTCAGAGATAGGAAGATTGGGTATACAAAATTGGGGCGATTGGTTCGGATCCCCTATTCTGAAATACTAACATATGCAAAACATGTACCTTCGATTAATCAAAATATTAACCAATTATTGAAAAGTTGAGGTATTCCAATGGGGGAAAAATATACAAAATACAAAAATCCCGGCATTCGTCCGGGTCGGAAACCCAAATCCTTTATTATTGATTTCATCGATCATAATGGGAAGAGAAGGCAGAAATCATTCTATGGCACTGAATCAGAAGCAGTAAAAGCCCGACATCAGATTCTTGCTAAAGTCACCAGAATCAAAGCTGGTATAGAATTACCGCCTGAGAAAGTGAATGACAAGTTGACATTGAAAAAATTATGGAAATTGTTTAAAGAAGACCGTGAGAGAAAGATTGCTATTGGAGATATGAGTCAGAAATCTTTGGATCGGTGCAAGAATAGTTATAATGCATTAAATGATTTTCAACCTGTTCTAAATGATCAATATATCGACAATATTGAACCTAAAGTTTTTGAGCAATTTAAAGCTTATAGATTGAGTAAAAACAAAGCAAAAGAAGGTGTTAACGCTGATATTAGAAACATCAAAACCTTGTTCAATTTTGCTGTTACGAAGGGATTTTTGGATAGAACACCAATGGGTGATGTAAGCAGATTAAATACAGAAAAAATTGATGTGAGATTTTTGAATGAATCTGAATTGCAGAAATTACATAAAGCACTTCAATCATTGAATATGGACAACGAATACGAGAAAGACGCACATGATTTAGTAATTTTTTATCTATTTACCGGAGCGAGGTTAAGTGAAATACTATTTCCGCATTTCACATGGAAATGTATTGGAAATAACTCAATTCATTTTCCCAAGACGAAGTATTCCAAAAATCGAACAATTCCAATGGTGGAAGCGGTAAGAAATATTCTAAATAGTCGGAAAAACGTCAAATATGGGCCGTTTTTTTTAGAATCTGCACATATTGTGAAAAAGTATGGAGATTTGGAAAAATGTTACCTGACTAAAAACATGGCGTACCTACGAGTAAAATTTGTCTTTGACAAAGCGGAAATCAAAAATGCATCAACACACACGTTACGAAAAACAGCCGGTGCTTGGTATTATACTGCAACTAAGGATATCTTTGCGGCTAGCCGATTCCTCGGACATACATCAGTTCTTGTAACCGAACAACACTATGCTGGACTTATCCAATCACTTCAAACTGAATATTCTGAAAAGTTTGAAGCAACACTGATTAGTCAATTAAACTCAAAGGAAAAGAGATAGAAACTGTGAACCAGGTTGTTGATTATAAAAGAAAAAAGGGCACTTTCAACAAAGTGTACTTTTCGAGCCTGAAATCAATTACCTGGTTTACATCAAATTATTATGGATGAAATTTATCAAAGAAGGGTACTATTAATTGAATTAGTTGTTGAACAGGGAGTGTCACTAACTGAAGCATGCCGTAGGATTGGGATTTCAAGGACAACTGGTTATAAGGTAATGCAGAGATTCAACGATGATGGCTATGAAGGACTCCAGATTAAATCTTCTGCACCAGGAACAACACCGAAAAAAATCAGTGATACCTTAAAGCGTCAGGTAATCGTCAAATCTCTTACTTATCCATCTAAAGGTCCCAAATGGATAAGTACGGAATTAAAAAATGATGGAATGTCAATTTCTGAAGGGAAGGTGTACTCCATTCTCAAGGATCTATGTTTATCAAAGTATCAGGAACGTCTCAGTCTTCAGATGCATCGTTATAAAAATGGAAAAAATTTAAGTGAATCAACAATCAAGGATATGGAAAGTGCTGATGCATTTTTTAAATATCGTTCCTATGTTTCTGCCGGATTAGGACAAAAAGTATTTATGTGGGAAATGTCTGGTAAGGTAAGCCATACAAAACAAAAAACCCGGTTTCTTATCTGTCTGGATATGTGTGGTTGTACAGTAATGATTTACGCAAATCTTGATTATTTTTGTAAAAATTCTTTTGTGGGAATCGATTTTAATCGTATGGCTCAGGATTTTAATAAGCATGCTTATACTGATCCATATAAACACATATTGAATCAATATTTTAGGATATTTGATTGTGAACCCAAAAAGTTGATTTTAGAAAATACAGGGTATGGATTACAGTTATTTCAAGAACAAATATCAAAATTTTGTAAAACAGAAGTTTATCCATTGAAGTCTACTCATTTTTATTCAAATCCCTATGTAAATGAATTTTTTAGCTATTTCAAGAAAGAATTTTTAAACAAACAATTAAAATTAATCAATCATAGAAGGAGTACAAGGAATGAAACTGGTGAAGGTGTTAGTAATTATCTAAGAGATTTTATTATAGAATATAACAATTCTCCAATTGACCATTTTCCAAATTTAGGACTAAGTTCATATGAATATGTTTCTCAGATGGAAAACCGAGATATATACCTCCCATCATTTCAGGAATTTTTAGATTTAATCCATTCAAGACAAGAGAAAGAGGATGAGGAAAATTCGAATAAATCTATTATTGATATTAACGGTAACTATCATTACATGGTATGAAAAAGAGCTGTACATGAAATATTTGGTTGCAATTGAGCTGCAATTGAGCTGCAATTGAGCTGCAATTTAGGGACTAATTGAGACTAATTGAGACCAAAAGTAAATTAAAAAGAAAACCCCGTAACAGCCTTATATTACGGGGTGTTAGGTCGGTGGGCCCCCGGGGATTCGAACCCCGAACCGACGGATTATGAGTCCGGCGCTCTAACCGTTGAGCTAGGGGCCCCTTTCAGAAAGCGGGTAAAGTTATTCTGT
>Ga0265594_1001299_pt1 | contig 19447 bp, 13 predicted proteins | sample saktaG_11_FD_190147 | JGI IMG/M metagenome (GOLD analysis project Ga0265594, IMG submission 190147) | Saline water microbial communities from Sakinaw Lake, British Columbia, Canada - sak_2011_5_24_80m | ecosystem: Environmental > Aquatic > Non-marine Saline and Alkaline > Saline ... | reverse complement strand
TAACACAGTTTCAAGGGCCTCCATCCTAGGTTCCATATCAGTTGGCTTTGAACCCCCTGACTCCATTACTTCAAGGGCAGGTCTTGTGGTCTCATCCAAATTAACTTCTCTTCTTAGGTGGCCAGCCCATAATCTGGCTCTTTCAGCTGAACCCATCTCCCCCATTATTAAGGCTATATCCCGTGAAGGCATATTCTGAAGTACCCTAGTAAAAACATGTTTATCAGCATCTGGAGCTTCTCCCAGTTCTACTTCTTTTGGCATTATTGATCACCTGAATATTATTACTGATTGAAAGTATTTATAACTGGGGAATCCAGCCTTAAGGCCTCTATTTAAAATTGTTTTCGTAAATAGGATACAATGATTTTGATTTTGAATAATGGGGGCCAGTACGTCCACCGGATTTGGAGGAGCCTGAAATACTTGGGGGAAGAGTCGGAGATAATTCCGAATGATACTCCCGTAAAAGAGATTCTCGCAAGGAATCTGGTGGGGTTGATTCTGAGTGGAGGACCCTGCTCGGTTTACGGTGGCGTGGGCAAGCTCGGCTCGTCGATGGACGTTTTGGAATCTGGTATTCCAGTTCTCGGAATCTGTTTGGGCCACCAGTTAATAGCCCTGAAAATGGGGGGTAAAGTCCAGAAAGGAGAGTCTGCGGAATACGCTCAAGTAGAGGTTAGGATTCTTGAACGAGACGACCTTTTCCAGGGGCTTTCCGAGAAAATTCAGGTGTGGGAGTCACACAAAGACGAAGTGTCAGAGATTCCGGAAGAATTCATCGCACTCGCAGAATCCGACATCTGCAGGTTCGAGGCTGTGAAACATAATAAACTTCCGATTTACGGGGTTCAATTCCACCCTGAAGTGGAACACACTCCTGACGGACCGCTAATACTGAAAAACTATGTTAACGCGTGCAGTAAAGATTAAGCAAGTTCGCTGGGTTCGTCTTCAGCCATATTCTCGTCGTCCATCCCGTTGAGACGGGCTCCAAGACCCTCCCACTTATCTCCCGCCCTCGTATCGTAGGTGAGGCTTCCAATCTCCTCCTTCATGTTCGAGAAAGTTCCCGCCTTCTTCTGCTTCTCTTGAGGGGATTCCTCCTCCCCTCTCTTTTTCTTCTTCTTCTCTTTTTCAGGGGGCGGCTTGTCTCCTCCCATTACCCTAGAAGAGGAACTGCCTGGCCCTCCAACATCCGCCTTCAACGGCCTTCCACCACCACGCCCGCCAGTGCTTCCCCTAGGTGACCCGAATCCTCTTCCAACAGCCCTTGCATCTCGGAAACCCTCCCTACCCCCAGTGTAAGCGCCCTTAATTCCATCTTTCGCGGCGCTCAACAATCCCCAAGGCTTAAGCGCGTGTTTTGGAAGGCCCTTGAGTGCACCCATGCTGCCGCCCTTCATGGCTCCCCAAGCAGTCTTTCCTGCAGTCTTCATGCCAGCACGCAAGCTTTTCCCGGTAACTTTCCCAGCAGCCTGACCTACAGTCCTTCCAATTGTTCCGCCGACTTTTCCACCAATTCTGGCACCAAGCTTAGCCCCTGCTGCAGTGCCAGCACCCGGAACGACGGATCCAATTGCACCTCCAATAGCAGCCCCCGCAGCTGAACCTGCAGCTTTTCCTCCAGCCTCTCCCGCTGCGGCACCTGCCTTAGTAACTCCTTCCTCAACGGCTTTCCCGGCAGCACCGCCGCCCGGAGTCTTGCCTTTCCCTCCTGGTGACCCTTTTGGCATACCTCCATCAGCGTCCGGGCCTGAGGCCGCCTCCGCAAAGGCTTTTCCTGCTTTGCTCCCTCCCATAAGCCCTGCGGAAGAGCCTCCTTTACTTCCCTTCGCCTTCGCGAGTAATGCTTTCCCCCCACCCCACATCTTATTCACTCCGATTTTCAAGCCGACACCCGTTATCGAGCCGACACTCTTACCCTGCATTACTCCTCCGACAGCTGCGAATGCGACTCCCCACCAGCCCGGAACGAGCTGTCCAACCGCCGACACGATCCCGCCAAGCCACTTCATGATCCCGCTCATGACAAGGGGTGCTGCGAAAACCATTGCGAGGGAGACTATTAGGAAGAAGGGCGCGCCCGCAGCCATTACGAAACTACCCGTCTTGCTGGATGCGGCTAGTGTGGAAGCGCCTATGGCAAGCCAGACAGCCATGATTGTGGGTGCGTAAACCCAGATTAACGTGAACTTTAGTAGGCGAGTCCCCTGTGCTTTAGTCCAGTCGTGCAGGTACATAAATAGTGTGAAGGGAAAGACAAAACCCATGGTCAAGACTATTAGATACCTCATGTACATGGTCATGAGGGCCAGCAATGCAAACTCCAGTATACTCATATAGAGAAAGACGAAAACGATTTTCGCAGATATTGGGGCGTTTGAAACCGAAGAGTAGAATACATCACCTAAAGTCCCCTGGCCGGAGATGATATCCAACTTGATAACCTGGACTACACTCACAGTTAAAACCTGATTAGTCTCCAACAATACTTCATACAATGCGGGGGAGAGGGGGATGATAATCAAGGCCACTAAAAGCTTGTCGAAAATCATCTTCGCCTGCGCCCTACCGCTCGGGGAATGCGCCATAAAAACCATGTATGCGCCGCTCACCATCACGCTGAACACGAATAAGGGGACTAGAATCTTCATAAACTCGCTGAAAATCAAGCCAGAGGACGTGAGGTTTCCTCCAGCATCCATGAGCGGGTAAAGAGTGGGTTTGGAAAGGAGGCTGACCTCCATAATATCGAAGAACTTGCCCAAAATAGCGTTCAGCATGCTAACTATCCCGTCAATAAAGCAGGTGAATAACCAGGCAAAGAAATCCGGAACTGATGTTACCTCCTCCAATGACGAAGCGCAGGCAAGAGACGCAAAAACAACAAGTACTGCGAGCGCCACCACGGTTTTGGATGGTGTTTTCATCGTAAATTATTTGGTTTATCGGCTTTTAAAGGGCTACTTGAAGCCGAAAAAGTCCTTGAACATCTCATACAAACCCGACTCCTGCATCATAGTGTAATAGTCCATCCTCTTGCTCATGAAAAAACGGTATGAAACAATAACTGCAAAACCTATTACAAGCAGGAGGAAAACTCTCGTCTGGATGAGCGGGTTCAGGGTGTATTGGGGGAAAATAATCTCTTCAGCTTTTGCGATTTTGGTCCCTGAATTCGCGGTGTCATCCCAATACCCGTTGTATAGTGCTTTCACGACTGCCTTACTGTTCTCCAGTCTTAATGTATAGGATCCTCCGTCTGGAATTGCAATGTGCTTGTTGTAGGGCGGTCCTATTGAAATGTAGATGGTGGGTTCAGGGTCCAAGGATGGTGTGGGTAAAAGCATTGCTGAAATGGTCGCGTCAGTGTAAGCCTCCATGGTGCCTGCGATGGAAATTAAAATCTCTGCAGGATCCCTCTCTCCAATACGGTTTGTAACCACGCTACCAGGTCCAGGACCGATTAAGGGAGTTTCAAAACTTCTTAAGTGAGTGAAAAACCTGACTGTAGCAGTCCTGACTGAATCCACTGGAAGGGTCTTGGACGTGAAGTAGACGTGGTAAATACCGTTAATGCCATCATACTTTACTAAACCTGAGACGTCGGCGTACTTGCTAATCTTTCGACCGTAAACTTCAGTGACAGTGTAATTGCGATACAAGGTTCCGTACTGCCGGCTTGGAGGTTTAAAGCGCGGGTAAAATGCCGCAACGTCATAATAAGTCTCTTCGTCCTCGTGGAAATTTCTCGCAACACCCAAGGAAAGACTCGGATCAACCCAAGACCAGTCAAACTTAAGCCAACCCGCATCAATGCCATAAATCGGAAGTTCTAAGGAATAATTCTTGTCGAGTGCCATATACTTGTCATTAATGTGGTAATACTTTTTCACTGGATTATTGGTGAGCTGGAGGAATGCGTTTTCAGGTTGGCGGAATTCCTGGAGCATGCCGAAGAAGACTTTCGTCTGATTGTCGATGCACCATACGAGTTGAGACTCATATTCTTTCGTGTTCTTGGGTTTCAGGTATCTGTATGCGGGATAGTCAATACATTCTAGGTAATCTGGCGTCCCATCAGACTCTGGACACCAGACGAGTGACTCATCCCCTGGATAGGTACCTGCCAGCATACCACCACCACTAGTATCCCTGTGAATGCATTCATCCCTCTCCCACGTCTTTAGAGTCCTGTATAATTCATGCTCTACTGGATAACTCTTTGCATTATAAATCATTTCATATCTTTCAGGGAATATTATGTCGAATCCGTTTAGAATGTCTGGTTCAGCCTTAAACTTGATGTGGCCTGTAATATTGTATAAACCGTGTTTGTCTATGTACCCTGACATGTCTATCTTAAGGTCGTCTGTGGGGTGGTCTCCGGTAAGCGGCCTGCTGATTGAAAAGTTTTCTCCGTATGGGAAAACCCATACACTGGAAGTGTCGTTCCAGGTCTCTAGGAAAAGCCCGTTAGATTCATTCACCAGAGGGTAATCGCATTTATCGTGAGTCCAGCAGGCAACACACCTGAACTGCCATATCAAGTTCCACTCCCAATCCGTCCCATTCCAGCTAGCACATTTGCACTCGGAGGGGTTTCCATCTTCGTCGTAACGCTGGGTGTATTGCATGCACTGTAACCATCCGTCGTACCAGGGGAAGCTGCAGGAGTAAGGGTCCATGTCGGGGCTGTTGACCTGATTCTGCATATAGTACTCGTTTCCGTCCTTTGTGCTGCAGGGACAGGTTCCATCGCACTGGAATTCGTCCATAAGCCAGCGGTCGAGGTCGTCGGTCGCATCCGCGCAGGTCCCCCCCGTTGCCCAGCCCGTATTATGGAGGCAACTGTCCCAAAGACACTGCATTGCAAGAGGCTTTCTGACCAAGGTCATATTGTAAGTGAGGTTTCCGGTAATGCTAATGTTTTGGGTTGTATCCTTAAGAGACCAAGCGTCCGTAACCGGCATGTTAAACCAGTTAAGCTGCGTGTAAGGGTGGCTTGGCGGTGGAAGAATATTGCCCCTATATGAAAACGGGGGGTCTCGGGTGGGGTCCATAGTCCACCCGCTTTGAAGGGTCATCTCGTTGCTGCCTGTTCCAATCTCCGTCTCATTAACGGTAAGATTCAAAAACCCTCCGCGAATCATATTCCAATACTTGTCCGCCTCATTGTTAATCTGCTGGTCGTGGGCGGAATCCGCAAAGTATCTGGGCCACATAATCACCTTCTTGGCGCACAGTTTCCCACAGACTTGGGGTGGAGGTGGATTGCTGATGGTTGGGTTGGATACGGGCACCCTCCTGCGCATGGGCCACCAGTAATCACCGAAGTTGAATTCGCTTAAGGAGTTGACCGTCCAAGACCCGCAGCGCAGCGTACTTATGTCACAGGCCATAAGATTGTCCCACCCGCAGGTTGGGACGATGTCGGCACCGTCTGTAGCCCGCGCGTGAGTCGCTTCCTCACTCTTGTAGTCGAGCAGGACGTGGAGTGTGTCCATTTCTTTTACTTCAGACCAGATGGAGCCGTTCCTAAAGTATCTTTCAGAGTAATTGAAGCCTTCAGCTTCCGACTGGTTGGGGATGTTTGCACCACCTCCAACATGTACTGTGAAATCCCCGCCGCCAAGGTTTCCTCCACGGTCTTGGGGTACATCTCCGCTTGTACCTCCACTTCTAATCCATCCGAAACCCTCTCCCGGTTCCGCGTTTAAGGCGGGAATGCACCTCTCCCCGATTGCGTCGTCAACCCATACACAAGGCCCGACATTACAGTCGTCGCGCATGCAGCCGCCCTTACCACCATCAGAAAGTTTGGACGTGTTGTATCCACTCGAATAATCCTGGCAGGACTTAACGGGATACCCGCTGCTTCCATCACAGTTGTCGCAACCCCAACTCCCTGAAATTAGTCCAGCCCAACAACCATTCTCAACCAGATTTGACACGTCTCTTAGACATTCTTTAATTGGCGGGGAGCTTCCACCGTCCTTAACCTTATAGCAATAATTATCCGGACCACTTAATGATCCTGCTGGTTTGCATTCCCCGTCACCCGGCCTCGGGTCCCAACCGCATCCTCCAGTAATACCGCAAGGATTCTCGAAACAAGTTTGTTGGCCGTAATCCTTGCAAGTGTCTATGAAGTTGCATGAAATACACTTGTCTGCAACATTCATCCCACACCCGCCGTCGATGCGGCAGGGGTTTTTCAGACAATTTTCAGGCTTATTGTATATAGAACAGCCGGAAGACATTGCGAGGCTGCAGGTCCTACACTCCTCGTGACCGTCGTTTGCATACCACCACCAGCAACCAAAATTGCATAAATCATCTTTGCACGAACCTTGTGTCGCATACCACCCACACTTCCCCCCCTGAAATCGGTCGCAAGAGAGGCAGTTATCGTCAACACTACCCGGTGCTCCAGGCTCCCAAGTCTCGTAAGTACACCCTTCCTTAGTTACGATTGAGGCAAGTTTACACTCCCGAATATCACATTCGTCACCAATGTTTCCGCACATTTGAGTGCAGTTTAAATCCCCCCAACCGTGGGGTTGGCAAGTCTGCGTTATCATGTCCCAACCACACTCTTTGAATTCACACGAATCTCTCTCGCAAATATCGAAGCTCCCATACTTCCTACACCCTGAGACAGACCCTCCAGGCGGGCATTTCTCGCAACTACCCGTACCCGTATGGGTATCCCAAAAGCACCCTCCGACGAATCCACAACCATTGCCACTACAGGTTTGCTGGTCTTGGTAGTCGTTGCATTCAATTATTTCAACTGGAGGTGTTGCTGAACCATCAACACAATCCATGCACCGTCCACCAAACGGCGGTCCCTGGTAAAAGCAGCCTCCACAAACGAGATCAGAGGCCATGTCATTGCAGATGAGTTCCCTATCAGTAACACCCAAATCCCCCCACGCCCACGCGAGGTGGTTTGCAGTCTCCTGGCAATTAACCCTTGCCGAGCATGATTCAATAGTCACGTTTGAGACTTCAGGGCTTATCTTGAACGTGTTAGCCCAGACAGTATCCCTATTAAATAGTCTATAATAAGATCCAAGATAAGTGTAGCATGCTTCTGTAAGGCAACTGGTTATTGAAACTGGAAGTGGAACGTCCGCTCCTCCTTCACCAGGGCATAGGCATGGTGTGTGGTCTTTTGGAGGGTGTTCGGGTCGAGTGCAGTTGCAGGTCCAGCCGGGCTCGTCAACAAAGGTTTTGAAGTCGCATGTAGTGTACCTGTCACCCCAAAACCAGGGCACTTCTGTACCGCCCCAGTCTGAACAGTATTCCGGATCAGTGAGGCTTAGGTAGCTTGAGTAGTCGAAATTCCAGTTTTCAGAATCCGGTTGGAATGTGACTCCCCCACCCCTGTTGGGAAGGTCCCAACCCTGCCTGTTTCGATTATAAGCCGGGTGGTCGAAGTTTCCGCCGTACACTGAATCTGCTGAAGGGTTCCAGGGGACCATACAATCGTATTGCGCGCACCCTATCTCGGATCCTGCTGCACCCGGCGCGTCCTGGCATCCCTTCGCTCCTAGAAAGCTAATATTAATTTCGTATCCTCTCCCAGTGTTGTGTCCACACGCAAATGATGCGCCATCCCAGTGAACGGAATTCTCGCGTACGAACGAGGCGTTAATAATGGTTTCGATGGATCTGACTGAATTATCGATTATGAGCGTATCCGGGCGGCCGTGGGGTGTGGGGTCCCTGCAATTGTAGCAGCCGTTAGTCGACCCAGTCTCCCACTGGCATCCATAACCCCTGCGCGCACACTCTTCACATTCAGCTTGAGTGCACATGAAATTAACCCGGCCTATACGGTCGACGAAAGTCCTCTTCCAGCCGGTCAGGCAATTACAGTCCTCATCAGGGTTTCCGCCCGTAACCCAATGATCCATAATCCAAGGTCTGTAATACCCGCATGAAGTAAGTGCGCTATTAAAAAATGACGGCCAAGGAATCGTAGGGTATGCAACATTCACTCCCACCATGGCAATGTAGTCCGCCAAAGCCGCACCCATAGAACAAGTGTAAGCTCCTTCTCCACACCAGTCACAACCAAACAGTCTATCCCCTGCATTACTATTCCACCCCTTTAAAGCCTGAGTGATTAAATGCGTATCCTGACCGGTACAATCCGGACAATTCGAAATAGCCGCCTCCACACACCCTCCAGTCTCGCGGGTACTCCAAATGCATGCTGCGTCGCTTACGCACGTTTGCACTGGCACACACTCATAATTCCAATTGTTTCCAGTAAGAACATTACAGCAAGTGTGGCCTTCAACCCCGCCGCCATAAACTCCCGTCTCAAGCGACTCAATATAAATGTGGTTTATGAACTGGCTTTCCTGGTCGACGATCGCGTTGAACATAAAGCCTTTATGGGTTCCAAACTTCGACCTGTTGAGCAACACGATCATGACTCCCGGATAATAATGGAATTTCCCGTAATCCACCATAAACCAAAGACAATCCTGAAAATTCATCTTATCGATGATGGTCGGGTAAACCTCACCAATCTCAAGGTGCTGCATATTCCGATAATCCCTGTCGAAAATCATGTTTCGCTTACAGATTCTCGTGTCGTTTATCGGCCCGACAATATCGCAGAGGCGGGCAAGAGTGTAAATAATGTACCACTGAGCGCTCTCATAGTCTTTGTTCCCGCTTTTCTTTTCTTGAGACCACAAGTCTCTGACGTAGTTTTCTTCGTTGACACCGATCACCATCCAGTCGTCATCAACAACTACGAAATTTCCAATCCTTGCTGTTTCAGCGGCAACATTTACCGACGAGTTGATTACCTTTGGAAACATCTTGGCTATCTCGCCTAAAACAGTGTATCTACCGCTGAATGCATCAGTCTTGTTTGTAAGGCAAATCGGATCCCCTCCAGGACACACACCAGTCCCTAATTGAGAGCACAATGCTTGACTCCAAGTGTCGGTCGAGTAATTATAGCACTGGTATTCTCCACTGGAAAACACTGCAACTACTCGAATAAAACAAGTAGCCGCGGAAATATCTCCATAATGACTACTAAACCCAATAGGGTCCAGTTCCTCGTGCCGGGCATTATAAGCCTTTGAATAATCTGGGTCTGGATGATAGTATCCGTTTTCGGTTACTAAGACGAACCCATACCATGGGTCGTTTGCAGGTGCCCCGCCTCTAGCGCAAATCTCCTTACTATTCCTGCACGAGATGTCTGAATGGCCTGCTGAAAGACACAGTAGGGCGACTAGTGTGAAGAATAAAGTCATGCTTCTTCTAATACGGGAGCGGGTTGCTTTACTCATACCAGAAGATATTAGTATAAAGCATGTAAAAAAGCTATCTTATCGCTTTTTTCAGTCTGTGAAATTTGTAAGCTTCAGACACGTTTCTGGGCGTTACATAACCTGCCACTTTTTTGTCGGATACGACTAAAATAAAATCGTTTGACAGTAATTCTTTCAGGGAGTCTGAGGCAAGGCGACTTGCATCAAGTATTTCATAGTCTTGCGTTGCGAGAGCTGATAATTGTTTATCAAAATCTTTCGACCGTATTTCAGTCGTGTTTAACACTCCTTGGACTCGCCCCCCTTCCCCGTAAACTATGTAGTGGGTTTCAAATTCTTTTTCAAGGGAGTCTACGAAATCCCTAGTCCGCATGGAACCATCTACTTTTGGAATATTCCTGACAGAAATGTCCGCCACCGTCAAACCCCTCAAAGCGTTTTTCAGCTTCACCATCTTAAGCTCGCCCCCGCTCGCCACAAAAAGCACAACAGATATTAATGCGAGTATGACGTTTCCGTCAAAGATTCCCACAACAAAAAGGAGGGGAAAAATAAACCGCTGCCCCACGGAAACCGAAAGCTCAGTAGCGCGGAGGTAATCCATCTTCAACGCGAGCATTGACCGGAGCACGCGTCCGCCGTCCATGGGAAAGCCTGGGACGACGTTGAACAATCCGAGAAGAAGGTTAATATACAATATAGTATAAGTGGCGTACCTCCCGTTAAAAGTGAATTTTTCAGGTGAAACCACGTCCATGTAGCTTATGTACGGCATTGCCGTAGTGTAGATCAAAAGGCCGCAAACCAACACTACTAGAAAATTGAATGCAGGTCCCGCCGCCGCCATAACAAGCTCAAGCTTAGGTTTCTCAGGAACCTCAACGTTCGCAACACCCCCAAACAAAATCAAGACTATCTTGTCCACTGGAATGCCAAACGCCTTCGCGACCAACGAGTGGGCGAGCTCGTGCAAGAGCACGAACGTGAATACGGTCGCAAAAAAGAAGAGTCCAGCCCAACCCAAAACCGGTAAAAGAAACAGAATCAAGAGTATGAATGAATAGTGTAACTCAATGTTTATGCCGAAAATCCGGGCGATACGTATGGAAGAAGCCATAAAATGCCTTAAAATTGAGGTAAACACTTAATTTAAAGCACTTCAACAGTAAGGTTTTCCCTTCCACCCAAATTATCACTCAAACCAGGTATATGGTTTAATCCAACTTCAACAAGCATGCTTCCTGTTTCCCCTGTGATTTTTCGTGCCATTAACTTATCTCTCCTTTGAGACATTTTTATTACATTCACCCAGTGGTTTGTTGATTTTTTAGCCAGAGCCTCAAGTTCCCTGTCGTTTAAGGGTGATGTTGCCTCCCGGATTTCCCTGCGGGTTGGTATTTGGTTGATTTTTATCCCGTCCAAGAAATCGTTCCAATCCTCATAAACCTGTTGTAATCCCCTTTGAATGCACAGTTCCTTAAGCTGCCCGTTTAGAAGCCATGATCTGGCGTAGTGTTCCACTGATTTCTCGTTCAACCGGGCGTCGTCTAAACCGATCATTTGAACTCCTTGGGGGAGCAGACCGTTGCAGTATGCGTGGACGGTTGGGCCCATGCTAAGCAGTAGGGCGTCTTCGGCAGTCTGCCCCGGCTCGGATACTCCGACACGTTCCAGAAACGTTCCAAGCAGTTGTGTAAACCCCCGGGAGGATTCGAGTTGACTTTTCACGGTGTCCCCACACTTTTCCACCCCGATATTCGAGACCGAGCCTCCTCGTTCGGAAAAAAAGCCGGCTAGCCACTGGACGTTTCCTCTATAAACCGTCAAAGTATCAGCCTCACCATCCAACACTTCATCCAGCAGCTCCCGGTATCCCCTCTTATCATCCTCGGTAACCTCCCCACTCCCCTTCTCGACGAGATTGCCCCCGCCAATAAGATCCTCCAAGACCATATGCCTGAGCGGGTCAATATGGCTGAAACCGTGCAAGAAAATAACACGCTCCTCCCCTACAGTCCTCTGCCGCCACCACTTAAAGGCCATAACATATTAATAGGTGGTAGGAGAAAAGAAATAAAAGTCAGCCTCGCTGCATGGCTGTCAATCCTGTTTTAAGTGTTTTTTTTTCTCGTCTTCCTTTTTTTTAACATGCATTCACGTAAAACGCGCAGCCGGAAAACTGTCGTTTCCGCTTCCCGGCATGAGGAGATGATCACCGAAGCTTGGGAGTTTTCCCGCAGAAATAATGCTTTAATTCCCAACGTTTTTGGTGACGCGCCTGTGATCTGCTCGCCCCACGACTTGGGGGGAAAGGATTTCGGGACTACCTACACTTTCGGAAGTTACGGCGGGCTAAGATACGCGGAAAGCCTTTTTAGAACCAACATGCGGGAGTTGTCTAAGATTGCGGGCAAGTCGGATATCGATCTCCAAGGAATCACTTCAGGCGGCAGGGCCGCTGTTTGGGGATTCGGATTAAATCACTTCGAGCTCGAACACACTCAGCGCAAATTCAGGGGTTTAGACCGCGTCTACGGTATCGAACCACGAGGCACCCCAATCAACACGGCGCTACAGCTTTTAACCGAGGGATGCCTTCGGAAAATCGTGTTCGTTCAAAGTGACGCCACAGATTTACGCTGGGGGATTCCCGACGACTACGTAAACTTGAATATCCTAAACCACCTTCTGACTACGAACAACATGGATCATCCCACGGTTCAGGGTATCCTTGGTGAGGCGGCAAGGATTTCACATCCCCGCTCGCTTACCGCCGTAATCGATATGGCGCCCACAGGTCACTCACCTCCCATAACCCAGGATGTTGAAGACCGACTTTCAAAGGCGGGATTTACGACCATTCACCAGTCAAAACACATGTACTTGGGAAGCCCTAACATAGGAGAAATCCTGAAGAGAAAATGAGTTCAGCCTCGCTGCATGGCTGTCATGCCCGTGCGGGCGAGCTCTCTAATCCCGAATGTGCGGCTCAGATCAACGAACGCGTTTATCTTGTCGGCGTCGCCGGTAAGCTCGACCGTCAAAGATTTAGGCCCCACGTCAACGATGTTCGCCCTGAAGACGTCCGCGTACATGATGACTTGACTGCGGCTTCGCTCGTCGGGAGTGTGGATTTTAATCAGACACAGTTCTCTCAAAACCGCGTTCTCCCCCGTAATGTCCATGACCTTGATAACGTTTGGAAGCTTGTTCAACTGCTTGGTAATCTGCTCTAAAACCTTCTCGTCTCCCCAAGTAAGTATCGTCATCCGTGCAATGTCTTTTTTCTCGGTGGGCCCGACGGTTATGGAGTCTATGTTGAATCTTCTCCTGGAAAACATTGAGGAAATCCTCTGTAAGACTCCTGGCTTGTGTTCCACAAGCGCCGTAATAATCTGAGACTCAGTTTTTTTAGCCATCGCAACTTTTATTTAAGTATAGTAGCCTAACTTATATAATCATGGATTCCAAGAGGCGAGAGGAGTACCCTGAGGTGAGTGAATTCATCATCGGCACGGTAAAAAGCATCTTCAAGCAGGGCGCATTCATAGAGCTCGACGAGTATCCTGGTAAACGAGGGATGCTTCACTTATCTGAAATCTCCTTGAAGTGGGTGAAAAACATCAGGGATTACGTGAAAGAGGGTCAAAAAGTAGTGTTATTAGTCTTGCGGACCGACCCGTCCCGAGGCCACATCGACTTGTCGCTTCGGCGGGTTAACGACGCCCAACGCAAGGAAAAGCTACAAGAGGTTAAGCAGCGTCAAAGGGCGGTAAAGCTCGTTGAAATCCTTGCGAAGGATGTGGGCGAGTCTAAAAACAGTGTGCTTGGAAAACTGGATTCGATTTTCCTGGAAAGCTTTGATTCGCTTTACGAGGGGCTTGAGGCGGTGTCAGCAGACCCTGAAGTAATTAAAAAATTCAATGTTCCTGAAAAATGGACTGCACCCCTGATTGAGCTCGCCCAGAAAAACATTAAGCAGCCTTACGTTGAGATTCACGGATATGTTTCACTCACAACGAATGCACCTACTGGTGTTGAGTTGATTAAGCAGGCCTTAAAAAAGATTTCCGAAAATGAGGGTGATGCTGAAATCACTGTTTCCTACCTGTCTCCTCCAACTTACAAAGTAAAAGTCCGGTCATCAACCTATAAGGAGGCTGAGAAAGTCTTGAAGGAGTCGGTTGAAGAATGCTTGAAATACTTTAAAAAGAAGGGGGGTTTGGGAGACTTTGCGAGGGAGCGTCCGAAACCTTCCGGGCAATAATAAATTATTTTGGGTGGATATTAATGAAGCTTAGAAAGTGCACTGATTGTGGCGGATACACTTTAAGTGAAGTATGCTTTAAGTGCGGGGGCAAGACACGGATTCCAAAGCCTCCCAAGTATTCACCGCAAGACAAGTACGGAAAATACCGGCGGCTTTTGAAAAAGGAGATGTGACTTTGGAAGAGGCGGAACACTTAATCGACTTGGGAACTGAAGCTTCGAATCGAAAAGAATACTTTAAGGCAATCACTTTTTTCACGAAAGCGTTGAAAAAGGATTCGAAGAACAAGATTGCGTTAAACCGTCGTGGAATAGCCTTTGAACGTAGGGGTGAGTCAAAGAAGGCTATCAGGGATTACTCCCGCACCATAAAGTTGGATCCAGGATACGCTGCCGCCTTAAACAACCGCGCGCACGCTTATTTCACAGAGAAAAAATACAAGCTTGCTCTCGCAGACCATGATGCTGCGATTAAGTCAGAGCCTAATAAAGCATTGTATTGGGTGGATCGAGGTCACTGTCTTTTCTGGATGAGGAATTTTTTAGATGCTGTCTCAGACTACTCTCAAGCGATAAAAATCGACCCTTCGAATTCCCCATATTATGTTTTCAGGGGAAATGCGTATGCAAAAGCCAGGATGTTTGAGCAAGCATTGTCTGACTATGATCTAGCGATAGGTGTGGACCCTGTGAATCTGCAGGGATATGAGAAGAAAAAGACCTTACAACAAGTTTTAGATTACACACTAAGCATTGAGGCTGTGCACGAGCCTTCAAAGTCACCTAACACGTCCAATTTTTATATTTCGGAGGGAGAGCATTTTCTTAAAGTGAAAAATTATGACAAGGTTATTGAAATGCTTTCCAAAGCCATAGAAATGGATCCTAGAAACAGTATTGCATATAATCTTCGGGGTAGGGCGTATGACCATAAGAAGTCATCCGGGAAGGCAATCAAAGACTTTGACAAGGCGATAAATCTCGACCCAAATTACGCTAAAGCCTATGATAATCGGGCGTATACTTTCAGCAAGCAGGGAAAGTTTAGGGAGGCTATTTCAGATTCCGATAATGCCATTAAAATCGAGCCTGAAAACAAGTCTTTTTACATAAGCAGGGGCCACAGTCATTATTGGAGCCGGAATTTTACTGCTGCATTAGCCGATTATTCAAAGGCGATTTCATTGGACTCCTTCAACTCTCTTTACTTTGTTTTCAGGGGTAACACGTATGCCAAGGGGAAGCGGTTTGAGAAGGCTTTAAATGATTTTGATCAGGCTATCGAGCTTGATCCCACAAACCTTATGGCTTACGAGAAGAAAAAGAATGTTGAACATATATTAAGCATTGAGGACCATAAACCTAGGATTGAATCTTTCGACCAACAACACCACATGTATAGGTGAGGGAATTAGATTATGGATGAAATATCGATTAATGTGCTAGACAAACCAAAACTTAGAAATCCGGTTTTAATTGAGGGTTTGCCTGGAATTGGCTTGGTGGGCAAGCTTGCAGCAGACCACATTCTGGATGAGCTTTCCGCCGTAAAGCTTGCGGAACTTCACTCGCACAGTCTACCGCCGCAGGTCATGATCGCAGATGACGGTACTGTAAACCTTGTTGGGATGAACTTTTATTACGTGAAAGGCGGTAAACATGATCTTATCCTGCTTGTAGGGGATTTTCAGGGGATAACTCCTGACAGCCAGTACAGGCTCACTGAAAGGATTATAGAGTTTGTCAAGGATTTTAAAGTCAAAAGAATTTATACTCTGGGTGGATTGGGTACTGGCAATCTCACGAAGACTCCCCGTGTTTTTGGCGCTGCAACAAGCAAGGATCTTATCAAGGAGCATAAGAAATACAAGATAATTTTTAAGGGGGGGGGTGCAATCCTCGGGGCTTCCGGGCTTCTTCTGGGCATTGGCATGCAACACGGCATTGACGGCGTATGCCTTATGGGTGAAACCCACGGCCAGATAATTGACGCAAAGTCTGCTGAAGCAATACTTGAGGTTTTAACCAAGATACTGGACCTTAAAATCGATATGAAAGCTTTAGCTGAAAAAGCAAAGGAGACTGAGGCTCAGATGATGCGGTTAAGCCAGATGATAACTCAAAACCAGGAAGCTCAGGAGCAGCAAAAGAAGTATCTGAGCGAGCCACCAACCTATATAAGGTAGGCTCCTTCTCTTATCATTATGATGGATTTCAGGGAGAAGTTTACGGAGAAAAAACACATATTAATACCTCTTGCAGTCTTTTTTCTAGCGTTTATTGTTCGTTTTTACTTTCGGGGTGATGGATTATTTCACACTGACTCGGTGATTGAAGCTTTGAGGGTCGAAGCGACTTTGCAGGAGAGGAGCCTCAATTACATGCATCCTCCCGGTTATCCCGGGCAAGTGATTTTGACTACGATCTTTTTTGCAATACACAATCTTTTAACCGGGACTGCGTCTGCGGAGTTCGCCGCGACATTCGCTAGCATATTCTTCGGATCCCTCGGTGTTGTAATGCTCTACCTCCTTTCGAAAGAGGTCACGGGGTCGGAAACTGCCGCATTATTTTCGGCGTTAATCCTTGTCGTGCTTCCAGTCCACCTGAGTATCACGACTTACGCTAAAAACCACGGCGCATCGTCTTTCACCGCTCTTTATGCCTTTTATCTGGGTTTTGTGGGCGTTCGAAGGAATTCATTTAAAATAAAGCTTGCTTCCTCTCTACTCCTTGGCTTGTCGATTGCTGTGCGATTAAGCAACATCCTATTCCTCCCCTTCATCGTCCTGGTTTTCTGGAAGGATAATTTCCCGGTGAAAATTGAAAAAAAGGGGGATCTTATGAAACTGAGGTTTCCACATCTTCGTCAGTCAGTAAGCGATGCCCTTCTCGCAGTCGTACCCGCCCTACTAATTCTGGCATTACTCTACTCTAAACTTTACATCACAGACGGATTGTATCCAATTCTTTATGCCGGAACCCAGGACAGCAAGTTCATGGGGATTCAAAAGTACTTGCTCGAAATGTCTTTCGAATGGTTCATGTTCTCGGTCACATGGCCGGGACTAATTATCGCAATCGCTGGAGTCCCACTACTATACAAGCGGGCGCCCTACGTTGCCGGACTCCTATTCTTATGGGCGGTGGGATTATTCCTCTACCTTGGAAACTTGCGGACGATTTCTCCGAGGTTTATGATCCCTGCGATTATGCCCGTCATACTATTTATGGGTTACGCATTAGCTACTCTCTACGAGAGGAAGGGGTTGGCAAGCATCGCAGCCATAGCAATACTCTTCCTCCTTACCGGATCAATGTTCGCTAAAATACAGCCTGTCCTAGACTTCAGGCACGATTACTGCGGACCCTGTGCTGTGGGAAGACTCGTGAAGGAAAAAACAGAGTCAAACGCCATGATCATCGTCATGGACCAATACTACCACATCACATACTATGGGAACAGGTCAGCCACAGGCCACTCCAACTGGGCAACTGATCTTGATGGCGACATGAAAAAATACCACGAAATAATTGGCAGCGGTAGGCCACTATACATCCTAACAGACGGATTCGGCTACGACACACAAGACCGAAAGTTCGCTCAAAGGCTTTTCAGCGAATTCAACATCCAATCCTTAGAGACGATACAGGATGACGACTGGCACAGGGACACAATCTTTTTACAACTACACGAATCAAGTTTGTTTAAGGTGACTGAGAAAAATGTTTGAAAAAGTATTGATAACCGGGGGAGCCGGTTTTATAGGGAATCATTTGGCAGAGCACAGTCTAAGGAAAGAGCGGGAAGTGTTCATACTCGACGACTTGTCCCGGACTGGGGAGAACCTGAAATTTCTTCAAGAAAATTTCAGGGAAAACCTGACTTTCGTGAAAGGAGACACCGCTGATCCGAAGACGTTTGAAAAACTGCCGATGGACGACATCGACCTAGTTTACCATTGCGCAGCCCAAGTCGCGGTCACAACATCCCTTACTAACCCACGCCTAGACTACGACACAAACGCTTACGGGACATTCAACCTCTGCGAGAGCTTGCGAAAGTCCAGTTCAGACGCCCCGATAGTCTTTTGCTCGACGAACAAGGTTTACGGGGATCTTGAGCTTCCCGTTGTTTTGGAGGGTGACAGGTACGCTTACAGGGATATTGCGGGTATTGACGAATCCTATCCTCTTGAAACTAATTGTCCGTACGGTGGTTCCAAGATTATTGCAGAGTTCATCCTAGACACGTATTACCACTCGTTTGGTTTGAAGAGTGTTAAACCCAGGATGAGCTGTATCTATGGCACTCGCCAGTTCGGAACAGAGGATCAGGGGTGGATTGCGTGGTTTGCGATTGCGACAATCCTCGGCAGGCCCTTAACCATATACGGCGACGGAAACCAGGTGAGGGACGTCCTCTACATTACCGACCAAAACGAGGCTTTCGAAGCATTGGCTGAAAACATCGGCAAGACTTGTGGCAAAGCCTATAATCTCGGCGGAGGCCCGCAAAACACGCTTTCTCTCGCCCAGCTTCTAGTAATCCTTGAGGAGCTTACCGGTAAGAAATCCCCCTTGTCTTATGATGACTGGCGTATGGGAGACCAGAAGGTTTACGTGTCTGACATTTCGAAGTTGAAAGGTGAAGTCGGCTGGGAGCCGAAAGTAACAGTCCGCCAGGGAATTGAGAATTTCGTTTCTTGGGCGCAGGAGAACAAGAGTATCTTCAAGTTTTAAAGATGGATTTGTCTGTCGTAGTCCCCGCATACAACGAGGAGGAAAATATTGTAAAGCTTTTAACCGAGCTTTCAAACGTCCTTGAGAGACAGTCGCTTGAATACGAGGTAATAATCGTAAACGATAATTCCACTGACGGCTCCAAGAATCTCTTGGAAGGATTGCGTGAAAAATACCCTCACCTGAAACCTGTGCACCGAACTCCCCCCAGGGGTGTCGGCCACACCCTCCGCCGTGGTTTTTTGGAAGCTTCAGGGAGTATTATCGTTACAATGGACGCCGACTTATCCCACCACCCTGAAGACATTCCAAGACTTCTAGCAAAGCTTTCAGAAGGATTCGACATAGTCCTGGGATCCCGATACATTGAGGGCGGCGGCATGGAAAATACGATTCTTCGAAAAATAATAAGCCGCGGATTCTCAGTCTTCTCCCGAATGCTCGGGCTCACGGTATCTGATGCGACCACCGGATTCCGCGCCCACAAAAAAGAAGTCTTAGACAAGCTGAACCTTTCTTCCACGGGATTTGAAATACACATCGAAATACCCATGAAAGCCGCAAAATACGGTTTCAAGATAGGGGAAGTCCCCCTAAAATACCATGAACGCCACGCCGGAGAAAGCAAGCTCGACTACAAGAAAGAAGGCCCTAGATACGTGAAGGTCGCGTTAAAGACTGCCTTGGGGAAGTAGGATGCGCGAATACAACATCGATTCCCACACAACCTTTTTAACAAAAAGGTTCCGAGAAAACGATTCGCGTTTTCTGGACACAAAATTGCATCGCAATTTTGCTGTGATCAAAAATGAGTGGGGTTCGCTAATGCTCACCCCACGGTAATACCCTGAAAGAATTCAACATCGACTTTCACATTCATTCTCGTGAGAGCGGGGGAAGATCCCCCAACATGACGATTCCTTTGGACTTTGTTAATGTATTCCTCTTTTAAATATTATTTTGAAATGGGGGGGGGATATAACTTTCCTTTAAAGTTTATTACCCTTGTCGGCTGAATACTGTGGGCTTTAGCCCGCATTGATGAAAGCCGGCCTTTTTTTTGGGGCCCGCCCGCAAGCGGGTGTTTTTCGTCTTGTATTCACATATCTTAATTTCTGGAG
>Ga0265594_1001298_pt1 | contig 19450 bp, 24 predicted proteins | sample saktaG_11_FD_190147 | JGI IMG/M metagenome (GOLD analysis project Ga0265594, IMG submission 190147) | Saline water microbial communities from Sakinaw Lake, British Columbia, Canada - sak_2011_5_24_80m | ecosystem: Environmental > Aquatic > Non-marine Saline and Alkaline > Saline ... | reverse complement strand
GGTTGCTTTCTTAGTTATTTTTACTCTTTTCATAACCTATCTATTAGATAGGTTAAGTATTTAAACTTTTCGGAGTAATTCAAGAATGATTAATTACGTTCGGAGATACTGTAGAATATAAATTTTTATAAAACTAGATTCCATCTAAGGCTATGACAGGAGGAGATATAAGAGAAAGAGTTGGAAGATTATTTACAGATTTAACATCTAAACTTTATAGAGGTTCAATAACTAAAAATGGTGTGAATGATTCATTATTTGGAAATCCAGATATTATAAATTGGGAAAAAAATCAAGTTTATGAATCCAAAGCAAGTATTTCTTCAGACCATCATAAATTATCTCCTTCACAAATCAAACATTATCAAAATTTGTTAGGTGATGATTTTCCCATTTTAGAAAAAAGATTATTAATTGACCCTGAAGTTTATTATTTTTTTTGGCAACATAAAAAAAGAGGAGTTTCAAAAATTCCTGAATCAGATTTCATAAGAACTATTGTCAAAAATATAAATCGATTATTAATTGTTTCATTTGAAGTAATTGAAGCAGGAACACATATTTGGGAAACAACAGGACAAAACTCTTGGGGAGAAACTTATATGTTTAGAAGTAGTGAGAGAGCATCACTTACTAATTCTCCTGAACAGGAATTAGAAAGAATGAATCTTAATCCAGATTATTACGATATTGCTAAAGAAAGTGTTGAAAAGAATCATTATGCTTATAAAAGGAATTATCTTCCTGAGTTTACAATAACCAGCATTATTAGAAAAGGGATGAGAGGTTTGGAAAGAAAATGAAAATCTTAGGAATTGATGAGGCAGGAAAAGGTCCTGTTATAGGTCCATTAATAATTGCAGGAGTCATGATTCAAGATGGAAAAGAAGCAATGTTAGGAGAAGTAAAAGACTCAAAATTATTAACTCATAAAAAAAGAATAGAACTTGATAAATTAATTCAAAATAATTCAGAATTTAAAATAATCGAAGTTCCCCCTCAAGAAATTGATGAGGCCCTACTTTCAGACCATTTAAATCTTAACTGGCTTGAAGCACATAAACAAGCTGAAATAATTAACAAATTAAATCCAGACACAGCAATAATTGACTGTCCTTCTCCAAACTGTGAAAAATATGAAGAATATCTAAGAGATTTATTAATTAACAAAAAAACAAAACTCATAGTTGAACATAAAGCTGATTTAAATTATCCAGTATGTGCAGCTGCATCAATAATTGCAAAAGTTAAAAGAGAAGAAGAAATGGATAAAATAAAAGCAAAATACGGAGATACTGGCCCAGGATATCCTGCAAATGAAACAACAAAAAAGTTTTTAAAAGAAAACTGGGAAAAATATCCTGAAATATTTAGAAAAACCTGGAGCACTTTTAAAAAAATTGCAAATAATAAAAATCAAAAATCATTAGGAGAGTTTTAGACTTATACTTATTCCAAACAAACTTTAAAAACATCTATTCTTTGTATTATCATATAACATATTAAATTAAAAATAAAAACAAGGTTTCTGCAAGAAACCCTACCTTGGGAAGGAGGCTTGTTAGCTAAAATAGGAGGTTGACTATCTTAGGAAGGGTGACTTGTTAGGGAAACCTTAGGTTTCCATACGAAAATGACACACAATGAAATTAAAAATTTCAAGCATGTCAATTTAGGGCATGAGGAGTAAAAATTGACACACATCAAAAGACTGGTGATAAAAGGTTTTAAAAGCTTTGCAAGAGAAACAATAATTCAATTTGATGAACATATGAACTGCGTTGTTGGTCCAAATGGTAGTGGAAAGTCCAACATCACAGATGCACTTTGTTTTGTCCTAGGAAGATTATCAATAAAATCAATAAGAGCAGCAAAAGCAGCACATTTAATTTTTTCAGGAAACAAACAATTTAAACCAGCAAACATCGCATATGTGGAAATAGTTTTTGATAATTCAAACAAAACCTTTTCTTTAGATACAGAAGAAATTATCATAAGAAGAATAGTAAAGAAAAATGGACAAGGCATTTATAGAATCAATAATCAAACAAAAACAAGACAAGAAGTTTTAGAATTATTAAGTCAGGCAGAAATAGACCCTCATGGTTTTAATATAGTTCTTCAAGGAGAAATTGAAAAATTTGTTAAAATGCATGGAGATGAAAGAAGAAAAGTTATTGAAGAAGTTGCAGGAATTTCAGTTTATGAAATGCGAAAAGAAAAATCATTAAAAGAACTTGAAAAAACAAATGAAAAATTAAGGCAAATAAATGCAGTTTTAAGAGAACGAACAAATTATCTTAAAAATCTTGAAAATGAAAGAGAACAAGCTCTAAGATATAAAAAATTACAAGCAACTGTTAAAAAATGCAAAGCATCAATTATTAATAAGAATCTACAAGAAAAGCAAAAAATTCTTAATGAAGTTTTAAAAAATATCGAAAATCAGAATAAAGACATAGAAAAAAAACAAAACCAAATTGAAAAAGTCCAGCAAGAGATTAATTCATTAAATGAAAAAATAGACAATATTTCCAAAACAATTCAAAAATCATCAGGATTAGAGCAAGATAGTTTGTTAGCTGAAATTTCTGAATTAAAACAAGAAATTGCAGGGTTAATTGCAAGAAAAGAAAATTATGAAAATAATCTTATTGAGTTAAATAGAAGAAAACAAACACTTGAACAATCAATTACAATATCGGAAAAAGAAATACAAGACATGACTAAAGAAAAAGGGAAAAACAAAAAACAAGAATTAGAAAATAAAAAAAACAAATTAGATGAACTTGAAGAAGTAAAAAGAAAGTATTATTTATTCAAGTCTAATTTATCTTCGCTGAGTATCCAGATTGAAGATAAGAAAAAAAATTCTCAAAGATTAAAAAATGAATCAAATTTTATTTTAAATCAAATTGAACAATTAGAGCAAGAAATTAAAATTAAAAATGATTTAGATGAACCTGAAAAAAAAATACAAGAATTAAAAAAAATAATTGAGAATAACAAAGAAAAAATATCTTTATTAGAGCAAGAATTATTAGAAAAAGAAAAAACCCAGGCAATCAACAATCAATTAATTAAAGAATCTGAAAAAATAAAATCACAAGTTTCTAAATTAGACATTTGCCCTTTGTGTAAAACTAATATTACTAAAGAGCATATTGACCATGTTATTAGCAAAGCAGATTCTGATACTTCAAAAGCATTAAAAGAAATTAAAGAATCAGAAGAAAATATTATTAAAATAAAAAAACAAATAACTGAATTAAAAAATCAAATTAATGAGTATGTAAATGAAATAAGCATAAGGGAAGTTTGTATTGTTAAACTTCAATCAATTAAAGATAAAAAACAACATTTAAAAAGAAATAATGAACAGATTAAAATTTCTGAAACAGAAATTAAAGATATTGAAACAAAGAAAAAACAATTAGAAAACAAAATTTCTTCAACTAAAATAAGTGAAGAACAATATGAATCTTTAAAATTAGAAGTCAATGAATTACAAAGAAGTGAAGAAAGAAATTTAGGTTCTGAAATAACAATAAAACAAAGAGAATTGGATAGGATAAAACTTGCTATTAAACAAATTATTAGGGATAAAGAAGAGATTACAGAAGAACTAAAAGATATTAAACAAAACCTAAATGATAAACAAGAAGTTGTTGAAGAAAAACAAGAACAAGCAGAACTCTTAAAAAGAAAATATCAAAAAATGTTTGAACAAAAAAATTCATTTCAAGATAAGGTTAGATTTTTTGAATCAAATTTATTAAAACAGCAAAATGAAAAAAGACTTTTAGAATCAGATATAAATAATTTAAATATTGAAAAAGCACAAATAAATGCAAGAAAAGACACCTTAAAAGAAGACCTAAAAGAATTTCCAAATATTGAATTTCTTAATTTTCCAATAGATAAATTAAAAGAAAAACTAGAAAATTCTGAAAATATTTTAGCAAGAATCGGAAATGTAAATCTTAGAGCATTAGAAGTTTATGAAGGAATAAAACAAGAATATGATAAAATAAGAGAAAAAGTTGAACAACTTGATAAAGAAAAACAAGAGATTCTAAATATCATTGCCCAGATTGATAGAAAAAAGAAAAAAACTTTTCTCAATACTCTTAATGACATAAATACACTTTTTTCAAGAAACTTTTCACAATTAAGTGAAAAAGGAGTTGTAATGCTTGAACCTCAGGATAAAAAAGAGGTTTTTAATGCTGGATTAAATATTATTATTAAAGTAGGTCCTGGAAAATATTTTGATATCACCTCCTTATCAGGAGGAGAACAAACACTTGTCGCACTCTCACTTATCTTTTCAATCCAAGAACTTAATCCTTATTGTTTTTATATTTTTGATGAGATTGATGCAGCATTAGACAGGAGAAACAGCGAGAAGCTAGCTTATCTTTTAAAAAAGCATATGAGGCAAGGACAGTATTTAATAATCACCCACAATGATTCCATCATCTCTGAATCTTCTAATATCTTATATGGTGTTTCTATGCAAGAAGGTATTACTAAGGTTTTGAGTTTGGAGATTTAAAATATAAAAAATAATAATCAAAATTTATAATAAGTAGTGATTTTCACAGAGGAAATAATCATACCTGAAAACACGAAAAGCTTATAAACTTTAATTTATTTAACATATTACTAATAATTGATGGTAAGGGGAGACGCTCTGTTGAAAGACAGGGCAGTAAGTCACCCCATTTATTAATAATCTAGGAGTATTTTTATGAAAGTTCTTATTTTAATAGATGCTAAGAATTTTGAAAATGGAGTTGTAAATCTTTCTAAAAAAAGAAAGGAATTTCGTTTTGTTGATTGGTATAAATTAAATGTTTTTATTATAGATTATCTCAAGAAAAATCTTCAGTATAAAGATTGTGACTTAAAACATATTAGAACGTATTTCTACACTGGCGAGTTTACAGATAAATTAATCCAAAAAGTAGAAAAATATTTTGGAGATAATCCTGAAAGTGTTGAGGTCAAGGATTTAATTGAAAGATTAAAAAAGGATAAAGAGAAACAGGAGAATTTCTTTAAGATAGCTAAAAATTATTATTTTTTTGAAATTAAAACAAAACCTCTGCAATTTAGTTACTCTGATAAAAAAATATTTCAAAAAGGTGTTGATGTTCAATTAGCAGTTGATTTAGTTGATTTTGCTCATAAGAATGTTTATGGTGTTGCTGTTTTATTATCAGGTGATATTGACTTGTTAGAGTCTATTACCAATGCTAAAAGTATGGGAAAACAAATAATTATATTTGGGGATGAAAGTGTAACTGCAGAAGAAATAAAAAGATATTCAGATATGTTTATAGATATTGGAAGATTTGATGAGGAACAATTAAATAAATTTACACACATTTTAGAAATTAAAAAATGACACACTCCCATGCCTTAATGGTAGAGTATCTTAACAAACTATGGAATACCCTAAGATAAATTCAATATACAAAAGGACGAAAGGACAAAGAAGTTTCTTAGTGAATACTCTATCCCTGAATTTGAATATTTGAAAGATAATCTATGGGAGTTTACTGAAAAGATAGATGGGACTAATATTAGAATTATTTGGAAGGATGGAGAGTTAAGATTTGGTGGAAAAACAGATAATGCTCAAATACCTGTAAAATTATTAAAAAAGTTACAAATTATCTTTACTAAAGATAAAATACAAAAAACATTTCCAGAACCAGAAGGAATGGTTATCCTATATGGTGAAGGATTCGGAGCAAGTATTCAATCAGGTGGGAAATATATAAGAGATGGAGTTGATTTTATTCTATTTGATGTTTTAATAGATAAGTGGTGGCTTAATAGAGAATCTGTTGAGGATATTGCTAAAAAGTTAAATATAAAAATTGTTAAGGTTATTGGAGAAGGAACACTAAAAAAAGCAATTGAAATTGCTAAACAAGGTTTTAAATCTGAATTTGGAGATTTTATAGCGGAAGGAATTGTATTAAGACCCAAAGTTCAATTATTTTCAAGAAAGGGAGATAGAATAATTACTAAGATAAAATATAAAGATTTTAACTAAACTTTGAAAATATTAGAATTTTCTTTCAAATCAACAACATTTAAAAACATACATCCAACTATATATTTACTCCAAAAGAAAAGGGAAAGAGAGTTCTGATAAGATTATTTTTGAGGAGGTCTTGAAAAGTGAGAAAAATGAAAAGTGAAGAAGATAAAAAATTAATTGTTTTTGGAAATAAAAAAATCAGGAGGATTTGGTATAATGATGAATGGTATTTTTCAGTTGTTGATATTATCTCTGTACTAACAGATAGTCCAACACCACGACAATATTGGGGGAAAACTAAAGAGAGAGAATTTGAACAACTTCAGTTGTCCCCAATTTGGGTACAACTGAAATTAAAATCTTCTGATGGGAAATATTACTTAACAGATTGTGCAAATAAGGAAACAATATTTAGAATAATTCAATCAATTCCTTCAAAGAAGGCAGAACCCTTTAAGTTATGGCTTGCTAAGGTTGGAAGTGAAAGAATTGATGAAATTGAGAATCCTGAACTTGCACAAGAGAGGATGAAGGAGATTTTAGAAAAAATAAAGAAAAACCCAGTTCCAAATTCTGAAGAATTAAAAGAAGAAAAAATAAAATTAGGAGATACTATAAAATCTTGTAAGACTAAAACAGAAGAATTAGAATATAATTTTCAAGAAGAATTATTAGAACTCTTTCCCAAAATTTTATTATATGATCCTCTTAAATATATACAAAAAATAATTTCTGATAAGGTAAGAGAAAAACAATTCCCACCAGGAATTGATGGAGATTTTTTGAAGGAATTACTAAAATCTAAAGAGTGTATTTGTGGCAGAAAAATATCAGATAAAGATGGTTCTAAGAAAAAATTAGAAAATATACTTGAAATTTTTGATAGGCTCTCAGCAGTTGGGAATATACTTTCAGAATGTCAAACAGATATGGAAATTATGTTATCTCAGATTCCTTCATTTAAAAAAGTTTATTTAGATTTTGAAAAAAGAAAAAAAGAACTTGAAGAAAAACGTGTAAAAGCAAGTAAGGATTTAAAAATAGTTGATGATAAATTAGCAGATAGTGATGATAGTTTTGCCAAATATCAAGAAAGTTTAAATGAAATAACCGAAGAGATGAGCAATGTCAGTGAAGATATAGGGGTGATTAAAATATCTCTAGAAGGATCAGAAAGACAAATTAAATCAAAACAAGAAGAATTAGAAAAGGAACTTAAGAAAGAACAAAAATTTGATCTCTTAAGGAAAAAACTAGAATTTTGCGAAAATTCACTAGAAGAATGCGAAAAAATAAAAAAAGATATTATGGAAGAAACAAAGAAAGAGATTGAAATTAGAACAAAAACACAATTTTTTGATTTAATTTGGAATCCAAAAAACTTTAAAGATGTAAAAATAGATGAAGATTATAATCTTTCAGTTGAACATAGTTCTGGCTTAGAATCTTTAGGTAGCCTTTCTGCAGGTCAAAGACAAGTTTTAGCTTTATCATTCATTGCAGCACTTAATAGTATATCTGGTTTTAATCTCCCAATTATTATAGATACTCCTTTGGGTAGGATTTCAAAGAAAACTAGGTCTAATATTGCAGAAAAGCTTCCTAGTTTTCTGAAAGACAAACAAGTTTTACTTTTAGTTACAGATGAAGAATATACTGTTGATGTGAGAAAAAAACTTGAAAAAAATGTTGGAAAACAATATGAAATAAAAATGAGTGATAGTGGTATATCGGAGGTAATTGAAATATGAGTGCTAAAAAACTTGATAGAGTGTATTGTGATAATCTAAAAGATTATCAAGATTTAAAAAAAACACCTTTGTTTAAAAAAACAAATAATGCTATGATGTTTATGATGACTATGGCATTAGGTTTTAAAAGAAAATCAAGGGTTCCTTTAAAAAAAGGTAAGGATGGTCTTTCCAGATTAGTAGATTTTAAAGATTATAATATTACATTAATAAAATCTTTAGCTTTGAAAGAAACTAAAGATGTTAATGTATTATTAAATGATGAAGAAATTTATAAAATAGCAGAAGAATATGCTAATGGAGGTATAAAAATTATTAAAAATTTTGTTATAGGAGAGGACCCAGGGTCATATATTAAAAAATTATGTACAGAATTATTAGAAATATCTAAGAAGATTGAATAATCTTTTTGTGATCCCTCTCTAGTAACCCTAAAAGACCATGATCTTTATAAAGATCAATCTCTTAATATTTTTATGAAAAAAAGGATCTTACTTGTTGAACCAAATTTTCCTTATCCCAATAGATCAAAGAATAGGGCTAATGATATACATAAAAACTTTGCTCCAATTGGACTGTTGAAGTTAGGAGCCATGCATAAGGAATTAGGAAACGAGGTTAAATTAGTTAGAGGTAATATAAATTTTAAGGAGTTTATCCCTGATGAGATCCTAATAACATCTCTTTTTACATATTGGTCTAAATATGTTTGGGATTCTGTAGAACATTATAGAAAGATATTTCCTAAATCTAAAATTAAGTTAGGAGGAATTTATGTTACTCTTCACCATGCAACTCCTGAATTTGTAGAGAAAGCAAAGAAATTTAAAATAATTGTTTATAGTGGAGTACATAAAGAAGCTGAAAAAATTTTACCAGATTATTCTTTGATTGAAGGGGAAATTGACCACCATATAACTCATGCTATGCGTGGATGTATAAGAAAATGCAAGTTTTGTGGAACTTGGAAAATAGAACCTAAATTAAAATATAAGTCTGCAGAAGAGTTGATAAAAGAATTAAATGAAGCTGGAAAAAATAAAGTAATCTTTTTTGATAATAATTTTTTTGCTAATCCTAATATAAAAGAAATTTTAAGGGCCTTGGAAGGATTAAAAATAAATGGTAATTCTGTTACATTTGAATCTCAAAGTGGGTATGATGGAAGATTATTAGAAAAAGACCCAGAATTTGCAGTTTTATTAAAAAGAGCTAGGTTTAATAATATAAGAATTGCTTGGGATAATTCTTTAAATGATTATAAATCCATTAAAAAACAAATAAGCTATTTAAGGAGAGCAGGATATCCTCCTAAAGAAATTTATGTTTTTATGATTTATAATTTTAATGTCCCTTATGAGATTATGCTAGAAAAATTAAAATATTGTAAAAAATGGGGGGTTCAGATAACTGATTGTAGATATAGACCTTTATCTGCAACTCATGACAACTATAATGCACATAAATTTAAGGAAGGCCAAACAAAGGAAGATTATTATATCCATGAAGAAGGAGATTGGACAGATGAAAAAGTTAGAAATTTTAGAAAAAGGGTAAGAGAACAGAATATGGAAATTAGATATGCAAATGGTGGGAAGTATGATGTTAGAATGGAACATTGGAGTGCAATTCATAATACTTATAAATTTTTTAAAATGGGAAGGCCTCCTTTTTTAGAGAAAATAGATAATAATTCAAAATTGAAAAAAAGAATAATTTTATTAAATAAAATAAAAAATCATTACAAAAAAAATAATATATCTCCTCCAGATTTTAGCAGATTAAATAAAAGAGAATTGGATAATGGGATACAAGAAATAATTGAAGAAAATTTAAAATAAAACTCATCTATTTCAGTTCAAATAAATTTAAATACTTTAATCACTTAGTTTAGACAACAAAAAGACGGTGAAACTAAAGAAGTAGACCCGTCGAGGTGCTATTTCTGGAGTTTCATCACATCTAGGTTAAGATGGAAGAAAAACAAAACTCAAAAAAATAAAAAAATGGAAACTAAAGAACTAATTAAAGAACTAACTTTAGGAATAACACCAATCGGTGCAGGAGTTTATTTATTTGATAAAAATATTTTAGTTTCATTATCCCTCTTGTTATTTGGTTGTGTTATCATTGGAATTTTAGTTGATAATTATCTAAAAAGAGAAAAAGCAATGAGGAGCCATTGTGGACTTGGTTATTTGAAAAGATAAAAAAACAAAATTCAAAGAAATTAAAATGGAGGGTAATAAAAAATAAAAAACATTAAATAAACCTCTGTTTTTTACTACTAAAATTTAAAAATTCCATAGACAAAACTTATAAATAGTGTTTTTCATTAGTTTTCTTATGGAGAAAAGGGCGCAAGTGAATGAATGGTATAGGGTTTCATTATTCTTTTTAGGATTTGGACTAACTGTGGTTTTGATTATTTTAAGATTTCTTATTTTTAGTGAAGTTAATAGTTCTTCTGGAATTACTGGGAATGTTGTTAAAACTTTTCAAAATTGTAGAGATGTTCAGGTTTCTTATGAAGAAGAAGAAGAGTATTTAAAAACGGAATATTATACTGAGACAATTCCTTATACTGACAATAAATGCGAAAATAAAAATTTAGCATACTCTGTAACAAATGAACACTGGATAACTTCTTCTTGTTTAGATTTTGATAAGGTTTGTCACAAAGGGCATAATAATTTTTGGGGGACTTATATATGTGATGATGAAGAAACTTTTTGTGCAAAAAGAACTCTTACCTATTCAGGAGATATAAATAATCTAGATTCTGAAAAAAGCGGAGTTTGGAAGGTAGATATAAGGTTTAATGTCGACCATAAATTATATGAAACAAAAACTTCATCCTTAAGTATTTATCCTCAAACAACTCAAAGTTTTACTCAAAGTGTCACTTTAATAAGTGATGGCCCTAGTGGTATTGCTAATAAAGATGGAATATCTGCAGGATTTGATGTAGCTAAAATTCCAACAAAACAAATTTGTGAAGAAGTAACAAAGTATAGGGATGTTCAAAGAACTAAGGAAGTTACAGCATACAGACCAGTTACAAAATACAAAACAGAAGAGAAATGTGATTAAAATCTAATTTTATTAATTCTTAGTGGTGGGATAGTTTTAAATAAAACTTTGATGTTGGTGTATACATAAACAAATATTATTCCTGATAAAATGCTTTTGATTTTACTATTCATTTTGAATGAATTTTTTTGAGAAAGGTTTATATTATCTAAAATCACTTAAATTATATAAAAAATGAGAAGACTATATACAGTATTTATTATTTTATTAATACTAAACACGCTGAGTGTTTATGCCTTAAGTGAAGAAAAATGTATTGAGGGGGGAGGAGTATGGACAGAAAAAATTGGATGTGATCAAAGAGAAGGAGATACTTGCCCTCAATTTTATTGTAAATGTCACCAAGGATTCTCATGGAATGAGAATCTTAAACAATGTACAGAAATTTTAGATCAGGTTTTATGTGAATCTTCAGATGGAGAATGGATTGATGATGAATGCGTTTGTCCGAAAAATAGTATTGGTTTTAAAGAAAATTTTGGTTGTGATTATGCACTTTCTTTAAAAGAGGATGATTCTGTTAGAAATAATAATCTATTAATAATTCTTTTAGTAGGGGGGATTATTTTACTTATCTTATTGATTATCCTTGCTACTATAATTAAAAATAAAAGAAAATGAAATGGAAAAATTATAAAATCTTGACAGTCCTCTTCTTTTTTCTAGTGACTTCTATAATCATTCCGGTAAGCTCCTCATATGATTTGAATGATTCTAAAAGACAAAGTAATATTTCTGAAATAATCAATGGATCTGAAGAAGTTGATTCTAAAAATCTGACAAATAAAACAATGAGTTATAAACCTTTAATAGAAAGGCTTGGTATAGAAGTTGAAGAAGAAATAGAAGTTAGAGCTATGTCCAGTAAACAAAAAGGTAGAAAGGATATTAAACCATTTGCTAGATCTAACAAAAATTTAATCAACATTTTAGATAAAAAAGAGTTCAAGGAATATGTAGAAGAAAATGATGAGCAATTACCTGTTATTATTATACTTTCTAAACAAAACTTAGGTAAAGTAAGTCGCAAAATAAAAGGAGATTATAAAGAAAAAATAGATCCAAAATTAAAAGAAATTGAAAAGATCGAAAGTAAAGTAAAATTAAGTATGACTACTATGAAAGATTCTAACTCTGAAGAAATTTATTCAGTTCAACTCAATGAAAAAGATAGAGAGGATATATGACAAAAGATGGAAAATATTATGTAGGATATATTACTAATATCACAAGTACCTCTGCAAGTTCTTGGGTTTATGCCTTACAAAATCTTGCGGATTATCTTGGAGAAAATACTAATGATGAATTGAGAATAACGCAGGTAAAAGGATTAGGTTATCTAAATGAAATAATGATTTTATTAGAGGATTATAATGTTTCAGTTTATACTACTCCTGATGGAATGTATTTTGTATCTTCAGCTTTAAATTTGGAAGATTATCTTGAACAAGAGACGCAAACAAGTGCAACTAGTCAAAATCTAGGTGAGGGATTATTTAACACTCAAAACCTGAATCCCCCGAGTGGGGATGAAGAGATTTTATTTTTAGGTTATATTCAAAATTGTTCCTCTGGAGAAAATATTTTTTGCAGTTTTTATATCAATTTTACAGATTACAATTATTCTAACATTATGTATGATTTTGCATTAGAAGATGAATCTGGAAAAATAACTTTAGGAGAGGAATATTATTTATTATTTGAAGCAGAACCAGTTATTAATTGCAGTATTGATTCAGATTGTAGTAATTTTACATATGAAAAATATTGTGATGGAAACAACACTTGTGAAACTATAATTAATTATACTTGCCATAATCCAGGAACAGAAGAATCTTATTGTACTAGTTCTTCTAGTGGGGAATGTCATTCATGCGAATACGAATGTAATGAAACTAATAGGGAATGTAACCTTCCTCCTCTCTGCACCCCCTACTCCCCACAAAACAACAAAATCTACCCTGACAGAAGAATCCCCTTTAATATCAAAGCAACAGAAAAACTTGCTAAAATAGAATATCTTGACCTTGATGATTCAAGACCAAAATGGAAAAGACTTTGTAGAAATTGCAATAACTATTTTAGATCAAAAAGTTTTAAAGAAGGAGAACATAAATTAACTATCAAATGTACTCCTTATATTGGAGAACCAGAACTACATAAAATAACTTTTTCTAATGATTACAAAGACCCCAGAATCTCAAAAACAGAACCTAAAAGAAACAAATTCACAAATGGCTCAAACTTCTATATTAAATTCAAAGAAAACAATCCAGTAAATATTTCAATAAACTTCAACCCAACTCTTTTCTTAGATTTAGAAGATTGCACAGAATCAAGAACATATAAAGAATGTTATATTAATATAAACTTATCTGACTATGATGATCAAGAAATTAATTATTATTTCACTGTACAAGACATTGCAGGAAACAAAGATAAATCAAAATCAACTCCAGTAAAAGTAGACACAACCCCTCCAAAAATCAACAACCCAAACTCATCCTGGCACAATGATTCAAAATGCATCTACTTCGACATATCAATAACAGAAAAAAACCTTGACAAAGTTTTTCTAACTTATACTTATCGCGGAAGAGAAAAAACAAAAAAACTATGCTCTAGTAGATTAAGAAATGGAAAATGCACAAAAAAATTCAGACTAAAACCTCTTTACAAAAACCTCCAACTCACTATCAAAGACAAAGCAAACAACCAACTTGAAATTCCTATTGAGATTTAAAAACCCCCTCTCCTCTTCAACCATCTCCTTAATTCTCATTCTTCCCTCTCAACAAAACCTCCCAACCAACCCCAACCCCCTTTTTGTTTCCCTTTAATTTTATTATTTTTTTATTTATCATCTCTTTAATTAACAAAACCCTTTATAAAAAATTATCTAATCTCATTCTTCTAAAAAACCCATATTATTTTTCATATCACAGAATAATTTAAATCCTTTTTCTCTGAGAAAATCAGTCCCTATTATTAATTCTGTTAATACCCAATTTTCATCTTCTTTACAAGGTTTAGCTATTAAAGGAGAGTAGTCAAAACTTAGTATTTCTCCATCTTCACATAAAAATGTGAATGTAAGGCCTTTAGGAAACTTAAGAATTTTATGCCTTGTACCAAGTAAGCGAATGTTTTCTTCTCCTTGAAGATCTTTTATTGGTAAGTTAAGTTCTTTTGCTTTTTGAAATGGAATAATTGTAAGAGGACTACCAGTATCAACTACAAAATCAACATAAGTACTTCCCCTTATGCTCCTTAGTGAAACTATATTACTTAAATCATTCTGGTCAGGAGTATTTATTAGAGAGATTTTTTTAACCATAATAAACAAGAAACTCTTTTTTATTTGGAACTTTTTTAATTAATACTTTGGAAGTATCATAACCTGCGTTCTTTAATTTTTCTAAAAGATATGAATAATTTTTATCATGCTCAATTATCTCTAAATCTTCAACTGCTATATAACTGCCACCATAAGTCTCTTGGATACTTTTAAAATTAAGCTTAAACCACCTGAGGTCTTCTATCTTTCTTTTAAATAAATTAACTAATTCCATTATCTTTTCACATAATAATTAGTTTAAAAAACTTTTTATATCTTTCGATTTTGCCTTTCCACTTCAAAAACCTCTCCCTCGGCCTATTCTCCTCACTCATCTCTTTAATTTTCATAACCAAACATAAACAACTAATTATTTAACCCTTTCTTTCCCTCAACAACAAAAATAAAAATCAGTTAAATTATTAAACCTCAGAATACTTAAAATCATATGGAAAAAGCAGAAGATTTTTTTAAGGTTTATTCTGGAGTCCCTCTTGAAGAAAGAGATAATGTTATTGTGGTAATAGATAAAGAACCTGTAAGCTGGAATTTAGCTTACCAAGAAATTAAAAACAAAACAGAGAATGGAAAAGAAATATTAAAAATATTAAGAAAATTGGAGATAATATGACTGAAGATAAACAAAAAGACATAAATGAAATAAAAAAGGAAATAGTTATAGAAAGACTTAGGCAAGCCCCTCCAAATGTAAAAGTTTCTTTTGGTATGTCTGAGGGTAAATTTTTGGATAGAGATGAACTAATAAAAAATGTGGAGGGAAATACAAATATAGGTAATAAAATAATAAAACTTCAACTAGATTACCTTAAAGCCTTTAAAAAAGGTTTTTTAATAAAAAAATAAAATGAGCTGTATTCTTTTTTCCAGACCTTGGCATGATGGAACCCTTTCTTATCTACACCATTATAGTAAAGAACTAATTGAATTTTCTAAAAGTAACAGACATAAAACAATAAATAGAGAAAAAGAACAAGCAAATAAAAAAGAAATTATCAATCTAATTGAAAAACAAAAACCAGATTTTATTATGTTTAATGGCCATGGAAGTCCAGATATAATTGCAGGACATAAAAATGAAATTATAATTTCTAAAGAAAATCCTGAAGTTCTTTCAGATACAATAACTTATTCTTTAACTTGTTCTTCTGCACAAAAATTAGGAAAGCTTGTAGTAACAAAAGGAGCTATTTGTTTTATTGGATATGATGATGATTTTAATTTAGGAAAAGACCCAAATAAAGAAGCTTCTCCTAGAAGAGATAAAATAGCTAAATTATTTCTAGAACCTTCAAACATTTTAGTAAAATCACTAATTGAAGGATCAAATGTTAAAAAATCAGTTGAAAAAGCTAAAGAGAAAATGGAAGAAAACATTTGGTATTTAAGCACAACAAAAGAATTTCCAGAAGCTCAATTTTATGCTCCTTTTTTATTTGGAAATTATAAATCCCTTGTTACACATGGACAAAATGAAGCAAGTATCTCTAACTCTCCTAGCCTTTAACTATCATCTAAACATCTTCAACCATCTCTTTAATTCTCATAACAAAACAAACAACCCCCTTTATAAAAAATTATCTAAAAGCTTAATACTTCTATCAAAATATAAGATAACTTTTTAAACATAATAATCTTTAAATAAATATAAAAACAAGATAAAAAATGGAAACAATACAAATAAAAGATTTTCTCAATTCAGAAAAAGAAAAAATGAAACAAGTAGTTATCCAGGAAACACAGGTAATAGCAGCAGAAATAGCTGAAAGAGAGTGGGAATTAATGGAGCTTAAACTTTTTATTTCTTCAGCAGGTAAAGAACGTCTTGACGAAGCAGCAAAAGCTGTAAAGGATATAAGGATATTAGAAAAACAAGGAAACCTTAACTTAAAGGAGTTTGAAGAGATAGCAGAAGAATTTTAATATTTTCTCTTTTTTCAGCCAAAGGTTCTTCTCCACATTATGTCAACATCCTCTTTAACACCTATAAAAGATATCCCAAGATATTTGCAAAAAGGTTTAAAATGATAAGCATTTCTACTCACTATACTATCAATATTATTTATTTTATAAACTGAAATTATTCTCAAATCTTCATCCTCAACCTCATTCTTTAGTTTTTTTCTATATTTTTTTAATTTGTTAAAAATAACAATAAAACTTTCCTGATTTATTTGAGATTTTTTAATAAAAGATATATTATTTTTTCTTAAAAATTTGAATATCTTTTGAACAGCCTGACTTTTATTAAAACCCCTATTTTTAATAAGAAAACCAAGAACTTCTTTAAAAACAATATAATTAATATATAAAATATTACTTCTTTTGAAAATATATGGTTTTAATCCCTGAAATTCATATCTATCATCAATCATAATTATTATAGAATCACTGTCAAAACCTATTTTTTTAATGAACTTTTTCATAATACTAAATTTGTTTTAGATTATAAATAATTTTCTAATTCATCTCACCAACTCATCACTCAAAACTTCTCCACCATACTTTAAAAACCTCTCCCTCGGCCTTCCATCTTCAGGCATCTCTTTAATTCTCATAACAAAACAAACTAACCATTGTTTATTTAATTTTCTTTTTCACAACCCTCAAAAAACCAGAAAACTTATAAACTTAATTATCTTATTTATTTTAGCAATCTTCGGATTGTGAGTATGATCCCTGGTAATCAGAATGGGTTGCCAGATGCTTTATTTTTCTGAAGATTTTGGAGGCATTTTTTATGGAAGATACTTTAATTTTTGTTGATGATGGATTTTTTGGATTAGTAAAAAAACATTTTCAAAAAGAAGATGGGAAACCAAATAAATATTTACAAACATTTAGAAATATATGCAAAAAAGAAAATTTCAATCTAAAACATCTTTTTGTTTATACTGCTCCACCTTATCAAAGCCCAAACCAAACAGAGAGAGAAGCTTTCTTAATGAGCAGATATCAAAATATGACCAAAATGTTAAGAAAAAAAAGATGGATAACTTTAAGAGAGGGGAGATGTCAAAAATACATCAATGAAAAAGGAAAAGAAGATTTTTGCCAAAAAGGAGTTGATGCTTTAGTTATCATGGATATGTATGATATTAAGGAAAACTATCCAGAAATTAAAAAAATAATTTTAATTGCTTCAGATTCTGTGCCAGTTATTAAAAGAATGAAACAAAAGGGTTTTAAAATAATTATTTATACTTATTTTGATAGAAAAAGAAAATCTAAATTTTCAACTTCAAATCAGCTCTTAAAAATTGCCTCAAAGTGGGTAAAATTAAATAAAGAAGATTTTTTATAAGAAAATCTCGGCCTATTCTCCTCACTCATCTCTTTAATTTTCATTTTCTCTATTTTATTCTAACTCTCCTTCATCTCTTCACCAACCAATCCCTATCTCTTCCATAGTCTGATTCAAAAACCTTACTGCTTCTTTCATCGGAAACATTACATCTCTGTATCTTGTATTCATTTTACTCTTAAAATATCTCCATGCATTTGACTTTATCTCTTCTTTATCTGATTTATTCCAATTAAATTTTTCTGCTTTTGAAATTGCTGTATCCCTATATTCTGTAACTTCATAATTCAAATGACTTACAGATTCTGGTTTATTTGTATATCTTAACAAAACCTTATGCACTATCACATTTGCTATGACTTTGCTCAAACTGTCAATTGCACTCTTTTTTCCCATAGTTCCCCCTGCAAATCATTTTCTAATTCTTCTATTAAATTCTTTAGGCGAAGTTTTGCTAATCTCTTTTCCTCCACAGATGCTTTATTATTTTTTAAATTATTTATTGTTTTTCTCCCTATTTCTTTCTCTATTTCCATTTTTAAAATTTTATTATCCACTATCTTCTTCAAAAGAAGTTTAACAAGAATCGCATTTCTTAATGATTTATAGATTTCTTGCGGAGAATTATCCTGAACATCACTCCAATCAAGCTTCATTTTTAAATTTATATTATAAAGCTCTATTTTCTTAGGAATTTTTAATTTTCCATAAATAATCTTTGAATCTTTTAATTGATAAATTAATGAAGGATCACTAGGATATTGCTTTAAAATTGAATCTTTTGCATAAATCTGAATATCTAAATTAAGGCTCTTATCTTTTCCAGCATTTTCTAATTTTTCTATCAACTCTCTTTTCTTTTTTTTGCTCTTTATTGCTACCCTAATAGCAATAATAACATCAATATCATTATACTCTTTGTAATTAGTTTGTATTGCAGAACCACAGATAATTATTGCAACTACTTGAGAGACATTTCTTAGAACAATTTCTTTTATCCTCTTTTCAATTGACCTTGCCTCTTGGTTGTATTCAAGTTTATTTAATAACTCCTCTGTATTTATTTTGCTTATTTCTTTTAATTTAGTCCTGATGGATTTGCTTAAGATATTTGATTCGTTTTGAGTCAGACTACGATTATCAATTTTCTTTTTTATTATTTCCCTTTCCCTTTCAGTTATTATCTTTACCATATAATACTATTTTATATTAAGTGTTATTTAAAGGTTTCTATCTGCTAATTTTATCTGATCCCCTTCAATCATCTCTTTTATTCTCATAACCAAACATAAACAACTAATTATTTAATCCTTTCTTTCTCCACCCCCTCAAAAAACCACAACATTTAAATTATATGTTATATTACTTACTTAACAGGTAAAACCTGTATGTCCGTGTGCCATATGGCGCTCGTTTTTAGTACATGCAGGTTCTGATAAAAATCAATAAATCCAATAAAAACTATAAACTTTAAATATAAGTTATACTGCTTCTAATTATGGAAGAAAATTATGCAGGCTGTTTATTGAGTACACTAGGAAGTGTTGGAGGTTTTTTAGGAAGTGCTGCAACTATTATTTATTGTTACTCATTTAGTTGGTCAGATCTCACACAAAATCAAAGAGATGGATTTTCTCTAGCTATTTCTTTTATTCCACTTATGGTAGGAATTGGGTTAGGAATAGGGGGCCATCAGTTTGGAACTTATCTTCATGAAAGGAAGGAAGATAATCTTTCTAAAACTCTTAATCAAGGAGAACTTGAAAAAGATTTAAATGAAGCAAAGAATTTATAAATATCTAAAAGAAATAAATCCCTCTCCTAAAAATAAAAAAAAATCATCATAAAAATAAAAAAAAATAAAAAAAAAAATAATAAAAAATTTTTTC
>Ga0265594_1001296_pt1 | contig 19458 bp, 26 predicted proteins | sample saktaG_11_FD_190147 | JGI IMG/M metagenome (GOLD analysis project Ga0265594, IMG submission 190147) | Saline water microbial communities from Sakinaw Lake, British Columbia, Canada - sak_2011_5_24_80m | ecosystem: Environmental > Aquatic > Non-marine Saline and Alkaline > Saline ... | reverse complement strand
ACTATTGGCTTAATAGAAGACAGAGATTTATACTTCATAATTGGAACAAATCTTATTAGATATTAGTTTTTGAAAATTTCATCTAACTAGTGTTTATGCGAATTTTGGTTCGTGTAAGTTGCTACAATAACTAAGTTTATAGCCTTTATAATAGCAAAAAATTTGATAAAAATGAAGTGGAGTTTCGGTATATGGTAAGTTTAACTTATTTTTGATTGATCTTCATTTGTTTTTTAATTTTTTACTAAACTTTTCATTTAATTCTTTTAATGATAATACTGGAGATTTTTTCGCGTCATCCATCATTAATTGGAGGTCAGCGATTAATTCCTTTAGTGAGTCACCCTGAGGGGAAACAGCGTTTTCAGTAAATCCTTCCATGTTCTTATTCTTATCATAAAAAACCTCATGAATTCTATAAATAATATTCTTATCTATATTATATTTTACGACCCTATAATTCCAAGTCATCTTATAAACCTTTTTTAATTCTTAATAGTTTTATTTGTTCGAATCCTCTAATTGATCTAATTTATAATTTTTTAATTTTTGTTTTTAACTCGGGAATATTTTTCTGAGTTATTTTCCAAATTAATTTCAAACTGAGGCGAAAATAGCCATGCGCAATAACATCTCTTAATCCAGCAATTTTTCTCCACTCAATATTGGGATGCTTGTTCGTAAAAGATTTTGGCAGATTTTTTGCTGCTTCTCCAATAATCTCCAACCTTCTGATAACCGCATCTTGGATAGTCGTGTTGGCTAAAAACTCATCTTCTGTGAGATTTCGCATGTTTCTTTCAATTTCTTCAATGCTTTCTAAAATATGGGAGATAAAAATTTTAGGATCTTTTTTCATAGATAATTTGTTGTTCCTTTAGAATAATATCTTTAAGAAGAGGATGGATGGCATCATAGGTTAACACATCAACTTTTGTTTTTAAATTATCCTCTAGTTCAATTTTAAGCCCTACAAGATCAAGTAGGCTTTTATCATCATCAAGTTCCACCAACAGATCAATATCACTGCCCTTTTTCGCTTCTCCTCTAACCACAGAGCCAAAAAGAGCTGCCTTAAGCACTCCTTGAGATTTTAAAATGGGAATGATTTTATTGCTAATATCTTGAGTTGTCATACTAAGATTTTAGCAGTTTTAAAAAATAAAGCAAATTTAATTATGAGCTTACAGAAAGAGTGAAGAGTTGAAACTTTTCCTAAAAACCTTCCATATGGGTTTTCATCTTTTTAACGTAATCTTTGACTTGTTTGAAAACATCATCGTTGATCATGTTTTCTTTGGCGTGGTTAATAATTGGTCTAACTGACTGGATTTTTCGTCCAAATTGCTCCATCCATTTGTATCTGGGAAATATCCAAAGATGGAAACCATGTTCTGTATCTTCATTCTGAAACAAGTAAACTTCATCAATTTGGAGCACTTCTTGCATCCCTTGACGGACTTTTCTTAATAGCATTGAGAATTCTGACAGCTCTTCGTCAGTAAGCTCAGCTATTGATTTAATTTTTCTCAAGGGAGCAAGAATGAAAAATCCAGGAATTGGAACTTCCCAGTCCTGATGAACTGTAAACAATTTTGTGGAAATGATTCTTTCATTAGAAAAAAGCTTTTTAGGCATAGAGAAAAAGTTTCAATTTCATCTAACTATTCTTTATACGAATTTTGGTTCGTGTAAGTTTCTGCAACAGCTAGTTTCATAATCCTTATAATAGCAGGGGTTTTATTAAAAATGAAGTATAATATTACTAGATTATACAAAATTTTTAGAAGTAACCCTGTGAAAGAATTAGAGGTTATCAGAAGAGAACTACAGAAAAACTATCCAAACTACCCCAAAAATTGTTGTCCGGATGCGGCTCAAAGAATACAAGATGAATTGGGACATGAATGGGTCATAGGCTCTTACGTAATTGATGGAGAGCGACATCATCATTGGTGGAATGAGAATAAAGAAGCTGTTCGTTATGATATTACAGCTGATCAATTTGATCCTACCTTGCCACGGGTTGAGGTATTATCTTCAGGAGATGAAAGGTATGATCGATATCATCCTGAATTGCGCTTGAGAGAGGTAAAAGTTGTGAGGGCTAAAAATCACAAGTAATATTTCCCATAACGTCTGTGTGTATGCGATGTTGCGTTAGCAATATAGGTGAAGGCTGAGCTGAACGGCGAACCGCATACACAGTGTTAGATAACCAGATCCTGAGCGAGTAAAACGAGTCGAAGGAGAAAGTACAACGTGGGCAAAGTGAAACGAAGCAGTTTTCAAAAACTAATACCTTAATCAGACCAAACTGAATCCTCATGATCGTCAGGTCGATCAACCTTAAAGACAAGTAGACTAAAATCTTTGTCAGATTTGTTCCATAAATTATGAGTATCTTTTGGCCCGCACACAAAAGCATCGCCTGGTTTGGCCAAATACTCTTTATCGTTAATGTAAATAAGACATTCTCCTTCGAGAATATAAAAAATCTCTGTCTGCTCGTTATGATAGTGGGACCTTTGTTTAGTTTTCGGCGGAATTGTCACCTCTTGAACTAAATGACCACCTTTCGGCAACTCATCTACGTCAAAGATTATTCTTTTTGAGTAATCTTTTCGAACTATTGGCTTAATAGAAGACAGAGATTTATACTTCATAATTGGAACAAATCTTATTAGATATTAGTTTTTGAAAATTTCATCTAACTAGTGTTTATGCGAATTTTGGTTCGTGTAAGTTGCTGCAACAGCTAAGTTTATAGCCTTTATAATAGCAAAAAAAGTGCTAAAATAGAACCATGCAAATCGATATTCTTACTCTTTTTCCAAAAATGTTTAAAGGACCGTTTGATGAAAGCATTGTCAAACGGGCTCAAGAAAAAGGACTGGTAAAAATTAAAATTCATAATTTAAGAAACTGGGCCACTAATAAGCACGGAACAGTTGACGATCGACCTTATGGAGGTGGAGCAGGCATGATTATGCGCGTCGATGCAATCGAACGCGCGATATTAAAAATCAAAAATCAAAAATCAAAAATAATTTTATTGACTCCTCAAGGCAAGGTTTTTAACCAAAAAACGGCTAAAAAACTTTCAAAACATGATCACTTAATTCTTATTTGCGGACATTATGAGGGAATCGACGAAAGAGTGAGAGAAAATTTAGTCGATGAAGAAATTTCCATTGGTGATTATATTCTGACCGGAGGCGAATTGCCAGCCATGATAGTTACCGACGCTATTGTTCGCCTAATTCCCAACGTTTTGAAAAAACCTGAAGCAATTAAAGAAGAATCGTTTTCCAAAAATCTTCTCGAATTTCCCCAATACACTCGACCAGCTGATTTTAAAAACTGGAAAGTGCCAAAAGTTCTGCTTTCCGGTGATCACAAAAAAATCGAAAAATGGCGAAAAAAGAAGGCTTTGGAAAAAACCAAAAAACGCCGGCCGGATCTTTTGTAAATCTCACTTTCTAATCACCTTATCCTCAGTAACAATAATATCCACTAATTTGTCATTCTGTTCGCTGGGAATAATAGGAACTATTTGAAAATCATAAGCTAAAGCAATAACAAGGACTTCCGGATTATTCTCTAAAAATCGATCATAATAACCCTTCCCTCTTCCCAATCTACTTCCCTGCTTTGTTAAGGCCAAACCAGGCGCAAGACAAACTTCCAATTTTTGATCATAAGACTGTTTGTTGGTTGGAGAAAAAATATTATACTTTCCAAGCTTTAATTGACTCCAATCAGTTATTTGATAAGCCTTCATCACGCCTTCTCTTAATATTTTAGGAACAGTAACTACTTTGTCTTTTTTTAATAACCATTTAATTAAATCATGGGTTTGAACTTCATTTCCAACAGAAACATAAATAAAAAAAGATTTGGCAGTTTCTATCTCTTTTAACTTTAATAAATTTGAGATAACTTTAGCAGATAATTTTTTTACATTTTCCGAGGCTAAATTACGCCTTAATCTTCTTATCCTTTTTCTTAATAAACTTTTACTTTCCCTCACTGAAGTTGTGATTTCATTGTTCGCAGCGCTTCTTCGATTGTCCGCATTTTAATACCTAACTTCTGGATTTTTTGATTAGAAATCGCCATATATTTTTGGCGAGGCCTGTTATTTTTTTTAACATACTCATCGACCGTAATTTTTTCAATCATTTTTTTGTTAAAACCAAATACTTCGTTTATTCGAACTGCCAGCTCGAATGAAGAAAGTGAAGTCGATCCAACCAGATGATAAATTCCCTGAACTCTTTGATTAATCAAACTATCTAAACCAAAGACGATATCATCAATAAAAGTGGGTGTAATAATCTGATCAACAAACATAGGCGGCAAAGAGTTTTCTTTTAATCCCTTAATAATCTTTCTTACCAAGTCAAGTTTTAGAGGAAAATGGGCCCGAAACGGAGAAGTAATTCGGGCAATACAATATTGAGATTGCGATTTCTTAACCTCTTTTTCTGCCCAGTATTTTGTCTGACCATACCATTCAATTGGACTAGGAGCATCCTCTTCTGTATATTGACCTTTCTTTTCGCCGTCAAAAACAAAATCAGTCGAAATATGGATTAAATATTTACCATGCTTTGCACAAAGACTGGCAATATTTCTTGTACCAACAACATTAACCTGATAACATAATCCGCTTTTATCACCTTTTTGTTTCCAGGCGGCATTAACATCAGTAAAAGCGGCTAAATGAAGAACAAGCTCAGCATCTTTATTTTCTAAAAAAGCTTTTTCCAAAAGAGATTTATTAGTAATATCAATCCCTGTATCCAAACTAAAATCAGTAAAACTATGTTTATCTGCAAGAAGTTCTGTAATTCTCGAACCAATTAATCCTGAAAGCCCAGTGCCAATTATCTTCACAATGATTAATGATTAATGATTAATGACCAGTCAAAAGTAGTTCCGTTAGATAATTTAACTTCTTTAAAAGAAATCCTGCCTTCTTCTTTCGAATCATAAAGCTTGGTAGGAAAGTTTAAAAGAATTGCTCTCTTTCTTCCAATATTTTTAAGGCAATGAAGAACGTTAATTGGAATCAAAAGTAAATATTGACCATCATCTTCTTGAGAATCACCCGCTCTAAAAAGATTTAAAACTCCGTAAGTTTTAGAATTTTTTCGCCAATCATACAAAGCAATGACAATATCTCCAGAAATAACTACAAAACGATCTTCTTGCTTAGTAGGATGGTAATGCCAACGATCAGCATCACGAGCCACACCAGGTTCAGTAATAGAATAATAACATTGAGTAAAAGGCCGAAGCTTTGAATCAAAAACTTGATTCCAATCTATTTTTAAGCTCTCTACTAAAACCCCTCGATCATCACGATTAACTTTTAAAGTGTAAACAACAACACCGTCAATTAGTGAATATTTCTTATCTTTCAGATTAAAATAGTTTTGAATTTTTAATTTATTTACCATATTGTTTTTTAAAATACTTCTTTTGCTTTTCTTTTAACGGTTTCCACCACCATTCATTCTTTTCATACCATTTAACCGTTTTCTGAAGATAAGTGTCAAAATCATATTCCGGCTCCCAGCCTAGCTCCCTTTTTACTTTACGCCAATCAACAGCATATCTCCTATCGTGACCCGGCCTGTCTTTTATATGTTCAATCCATTCTTCCGGATTTTTTCCCATAAGCTCGCAAACCTTTCTTGCCACTTCAATATTAGGAACATCCTTAGTCATGCCGCCAATGCAATAAATTTCGCCAACTTTATCTTCTTTTAAAACCAAATCAATCGCTCGGCAATGATCCTCAACATAAAGCCAATCCCGAACATAAAGGCCATCACCATACATGGGAATTTTTTTATTTTCCATTAAATTAGTAATCATCAAAGGAAGAAATTTTTCCGGAAACTGATAAGGACCAAAATTATTTGAACAATTAGTAATGGTAACAAACAAACCAAAAGTATGGTAATAAGCTTTTACTAAATGATCAGAAGCGGCCTTACTAGCCGAATAAGGGCTGCGGGGATCATAAGGAGTAGTTTCATTAAATTTTTCTTTGGAGTCAAGTTCTAATTCCCCAAAGACTTCATCCGTTGAAATATGATGGAAATGTTTAACTTTATTTTTTAAAGCTGCATCTAAAAGCACTTGGGTACCAACTACGTTGGTCATAATAAAATCAGCCGGGTTCAAAATTGACCGATCGACATGACTTTCAGCAGCAAAAGCCACAACAACATCAATTCTTCTCATCACTTTATTAACAATTTTAGGGTCGCAAATGTCTCCTTTGACAAATTTATAATTTGGAAGGTTTTCAATATTTTTTAAGTTCTCAAGATTTCCGCAATAAGTTAATTTATCGAGGTTAACAATCTCATCCTGAGGATATTTTTTTAACCAATAGTGAATAAAATTACTGCCAATAAACCCGGCGCCCCCGGTCACCAAAAGCTTCATAATGCTATAATCATAACATGAGAATCAAGTTAGAAAAAATAGGAATTAATAAATACAAAGTGCCTAAAATTGCGGGAATGCGGGTTGAGGCTATTGTCTATGCTAATAAGGCAATCCTCAAAGACATTGGTCAAGACCTTTCCCTCAGACAACTTCAAGAAACGGCCACTTTACCTAGGGTTATTTCGCCGGTGATTGGCATGCCTGATATTCACCAAGGATTTGGTTTGCCAATTGGCGGCATCATGGCCACAAAAGGCTTAATCTCGGTAGGAGCAGTAGGAATGGACATTAATTGCGGAGTCAGGCTTTTAGTTTCCAACCTCTTCTATGACCAAAAACTTTTTTCTCGTGAAAACATGCAAATTTTGATTAGAATGATTGAGAAAGCAATACCGATTGGCGTTGGCGGAAAAAGGAAAAATATTCCCAATGGACTAGAATTAAGAAAAACCGTTACTCAAGGAGTAAAACACCTTTTAGAAAAAGGCTACGCTCTCCCCGAGGATTTACTCTGCACTGAAGAAAATGGTTGTATAAATGGAGCAAAGTTTGAAGCCTTGACATTAAAAGCAAAAAAAAGAGCAGAAAAACAAATCGGTACTTTAGGTTCAGGCAATCATTTTATTGAAATTCAAAAAGTTGATGAGATTTTTGATGCTTCGACAAGCTCAGCATGGGGAATCTCCAAAAATCAAATATGTCTTATGATTCATTGCGGTTCACGAGCCCTGGGCCACCAGACATGTGTTGATTACACTGATCTCTTCTGGAAAGCAAAAAGTAAATATGGAATTGAAGTTCCCCAAAAAGGCCTAGCCGCTTTGCCCGTAGAAACAAAGGAAGGTCAAGACTATTTTGGGGCTATGGCAGCTTCAGTTAATTTTGCTTTTAGCAATCGGCAGATGATTACTCATGATGTAAGACAAGTTTTCAACCGGTTTTTCAAAAACAAAGGGGTTAATACCAAGCTTGTCCTGCTTTATGATGTCGCTCACAATATTGCCAAATGGGAAGAACATGGGGGTAGAAGGCTTTTAGTTCACCGCAAAGGTGCTACAAGAGCCTTGCCAGCTAGTCATCCACAAAATCCTGAAAAATATCTGAAAACAGGCCATCCGGCTATTATTCCCGGCAGCATGGGAACCGCTTCTTATGTCATGGTTGGTTTGCCCAAAAACAAAGAAACCTTTTTTAGCATCAATCATGGAGCCGGCAGAATAATGAGTAGAACTCGAGCCAAAAAAACAATTAAAAAGCAAGATTTTGATCTTTCCATGGAAAATATCGTCTATAACAAACCCTTTTGGCTTATTGCTGACGAAGCCCCCGGTGCCTATAAAAATATCCATGAAGTGATTGACACGCTGGTCGAAGCAGGCTTAACAAAAAAAGTGATTAAATTAAGGCCTTTAGCGGTAATCAAAGGAGACTAACCCCAATCCGCCTCCCGCAATGTAATTCTGACTAAAGATTGAGAAAAAGTTTTGCTTTCAGAATTGGAATAATGGCCCAGGCGTCAATTATTTTTCCTTTTTGGACCATTATTACTACTTCCTTAAAAGGAGTTTTAATCACTTTAATTCTTTCTGTAGAATCTAATTCTTGTTTTCCCTCTTGAAGTTCCTGAGCTAAAAAAACATGGCCTTTGCCGTTTGAACAGCCGGGAGCAATCAAAAACTCGCCTAGATTAGTCCATTTTTTTGCTATTACTCCTGTTTCTTCTTTTAATTCCCTTTTGGCGGCAAAGAAAGGATTTTTGTCTCTCTGCTCAATTTTTCCGGCAGGAATAGTCCAAATTATTCCCGGAATATACTTCTCTTCTCGAATCAAATAAACTTTATTTTGATCATCCAAGGCAATAATGACCACTGCTCCTCTTTCATCAATCACATGATATGTTCCCCGACTCCCATTGGGTTTAACCACTTTGTCCTCAAGGATATTAAAATAAGGAGATTGATAGATAATTTTCGAAGAAATTTTTCGCCAAGAAGCCACTATTTCACTCCTGCTTTTTCTGCCCAAAACTTACTTGCCAAAAACAGAGTCTTAAAAGTGCCGGCATCAAGCCAGCTGCCTTTTAATTCCTCCCATCTCAATTTTCCTGCCTTAATATAAAGATTATTAACATCAGTAATCTCCAGTTCTCCTCTTTTTGAAGGCTCGCATTGACGAATAAGGTCAAAAACCTGATTATCATAAATATAAAGACCGGTGACAGCAAAATCACTCTTCGGTTTTTTTGGTTTTTCTTCAATCGCAATAATTTTTTTATTTTTATCAAAAACAGGTACGCCAAAACGCTTGGGATCAGATACTTTTTTTAAGAAAACAGTAGCGCCGCCTTTAAAATTTCTTACAGCCGAACTAATATCAGCATCGGTGGTGTTGTCACCTAAAATAACAAGCAATGGCTCGCCATCAGCAAAGTCCTCACAAAGCGACAAAGCAACCGCAATCCCTCCTTCTCCTTCTTGATAAGCATATTCTAAATGTTTAATGCCTAGCTGTTTGCCATTTTTCAAAACCCTGATAAAGTGGCCGGCAAATGGCCCGCCGGTAACCACCAAAATCTCTTTAATCCCTGCCCGCACTAAAGTTTTAATCGGATAAAAAACCATAGGCCGATCAAAAACAGGTAATAAATGTTTGTTGGTGGCATAAGTTAAGGGGAAAAGCCTGCTCCCCAAACCGCCAGCTAAAATAACGCCTTTCATGTTCTATAGATTAAAGAAATTACTAAAATAGCTCCTAAAAGAGCAACTAAAAAGTATTCTATCATAACCTTCAAGTAAAGATTTTTTTCCAGGTAATGATGAACCATTCCCCAAAGAAAATAAGCAAAACTCATCGCTATCACACACCAAACCTGAATACTGCGATTATAATCAAAATAAACAAAGAAAGAAAAACCAATAATAAAAATTGACAATAGAGTTAAATAACGGCTCAAGTAAAACTTCATCTTTAAAGTATTATCCCTTGTTGGCTAATAAGAATCAAGACAACCAAGATTATAATAAATGTTCCATGAATAAAATTGTGGCCGGAAATCCGGGTGGTCTTTTTTCTACGAGTAACAAAACCGTCAAAAGCAAGAACAGCAAAAAGCAATCCGGCAAAAACCAAGCTAAGAGTTTTAGTCAAGTCAAAACTGCTTAATAAAGGAATTTTCCTTTCTTCACCTTCCGATTCACTCAAAACGACGCTCGGCGCGGTTCCCATGACCACCGCTTCTTTAGGAATGCTAGCTGCCACTTTCTTAGGAGAAGCGAACATTTGAACAACCAAAGTCGTTTCTTGACCCTGTAAAACCCCATCAACAACAGCAACGCCAATCTCTTCATACTTGTTGTTCAAAAGATTATCCCGATGAGTAGGTGAATTCATCCAAGCCTCAACAACGGCACTGTTACCGGAAAAATCACGAGCAAGGTTTTCGCCGGCATAAAGATAAACATAGCCTGCGTTAACAATAAATGACCAAGGGTCAACTCCTCGCGGCGAAACATGAGACCAATAATTTAAAGCAAACATATCAGCCGCTTTTTGCCTGGCTGCTTCATTCAACTGTCCATTAATTTTTAACGAGGCTATTCCTCTTTCTAATCTCTTTTTGTTAGTCGACTCAACTATTTCTTCGGGAGTAATATTGGAAGCAAATCCCAATACTCCGGGAATTAAATTCGAAGAGAAATTTAAAAGACTTTGAGAAAGGAGAAAAAGAGCAATTAAAACACAAAGCCCTGAAGGTTGAAGAATACCTGCTTTGTAATTATTTGAAGAATGAGGATAAAAAAGACGGCGGAACTCTTTTCGCATATTTTTATTATACACTATTCGCGAGAACTCCCAACTTCCGTCGAGGCAAGGAAGCAATCCCTAAATCTTAATCTTTTTCCTGGTTTTTTTTAACCAAACATACACTAAGAATCCTGTCCCTGAAATTCCAAATGGAATCCACCACCGGAAAAAACCTCCGCCATTATCAGGCTCGACCTTTTCGTCTAACAACATTCCTTCGTCTCCGTCTTCAGATTTAAACGATTCCGTCGCTTCACCTAAAATCGGCATAAACCCCAACGCTCGTCCGGCAACCACTTCTCCCAATGGAACAGCGCTAACTACATTAGAGTAAGGTCCCGGTGCGCAATCATTGACGCCTCTAACCACAAAATAATAAGTTTCCCCGCCAGAAAGACCTCTAACCGTATAATTATTCATATTACCGACATTGGGGTTGCCGTAAAGATAATAACTTTCAGATAAACCATAAGCAATCAAATAATGAGTCACCGGCAAAACAGCTGTCCAAGAAAGAGAAACATAATTGTCACCGATACCAGCAATACTTAACGTGGGGGCACTGGACGGCGTTATCGCCGAACAACCTCCTGTTCCTCCGGGCGTCGGCGTCGGTGTTGGAGCTACTGCTGCACCATGAAAACCAACTCTTAAATCAAACCCCGTATCTCTATTCTGCCAAGGATTGCCAACAGAATCAGCCAAAGCAACCGTAAAATCATAAGTAACGGAATGACCAGCTAAAAGAATAGTCAAAGTTAATTCCGTTTCACCGTAAAAATCAGTCAAATATTTCGTTCCCAAACTACCGCCGTAAACATCAGATGTGCCGTCATTAATCGTCAATTCCAAAACATCAGCTAAATCTTCGGGATAAACTTCTGTCTTTGTTTCATTATAAGTTTCAACAATAACTGTTTTATCGTCAGCACTGTTATTAGTAACCGCTGCCCATTTGGTTTCCGACTGGCCGGGCAGCCAATTGGTTTCGGAGAAAAACGGATCGCTCTCAAAATTAACTGTCAAGTCAGCAGCATCGACAGGAACAGCAAATAGCGTATAGAGAATGGTGTATAGGAAAATAGCAAGTAATATTTTTTTCATTTTAATAATCAATAACTTTTTCTAAAATCTTTTCTTCTCCTGTTTGTTTAATCAAAGTTATTTTCAAACTGATTTCTGTTATTCCCTGATCGTAATAACAAACTTTACCTTCAACACCTGAACAAGTTCCCAAAATAAGATTTTCCCTTGAAATATTATCCTTGCCATTAATTTCGATATTACTTACTATTCCTTTATCGCCATCTTGAGTATCATAAACAATTTCATATTTCAAACTTTCATAATCAGCAGTTCTTTCCACTCTAAAACCAACCGCCTTTTTGTCATCTCTTAAGAAAAAGTCTAAGCTCTGCCCTTGGTCTGGCCTGTAAGAAAGATTGGGTCCACCTGGCGTTCCTTTTTCAACAAAACCCGCATCCCAATAAGCGTTCAAATCTGCTTCGCTAGCCAAACAAGTATGCCAACTGGAAGCATCCTCACCATTGCCGGACGTATCATTTCTTTCCATTGAATAATAAATAGATCCTGCATCATAACTACCGGCGGCTGGACTACCTTCAGCATTATCAGCCGTATCAATTAAAACCCCTGCTCCATCCCAAACATCGTCATAAAGTTTAATTTGCAATTCACTGTCTTCTAAATCCAAGCTTATATCAATCAAATCAGGATCAACATCTATTTTAGAACTACTTTTAGCAAAATTAGCAATTAAGAAATAACCATGAGCTGGAATGGTAGTGCTAGCAGGAATGGTCAGCATCAATTCCTCATGAGTGCCGGATACCCATTTAGTTATTTGCCAGTTGGAAATATCTATTTCCCCATCAGTCATATTTCTCAACTCCAAATACTCATCAGCAGTACTAATACTAGTCCCCATCCACATTAATTCATTAATCACTACATCGCCTGGATTAACAAAAGGATCAAAAACTTCACTATCAGTTGTCGCTGAAACAACATTGGAAAGAGAAGACCAGTTGGGAACAGAATCGCCGGCTTTAATCGCAAACCAATATTCCGTGTCCGAATCCAAGCCTGTCACTTCAAAACTTTCTAATTCCCCTGGCATCTTCGGCGCCGGCGGATTGGGAACCGGATCAGCATTATTAAAATCAGTATCATCAGTAATATCGCTTGTTGAATAACAAATATCATAGACAACTGCTTTGCCAGCACCATCACTGGGCGCAATCCAATCAAGAGTAATTGTATTTTTGGAAATAGTGCTCGCTTGAAGATCATTAATGGCATTGGGCGCGACAATATCTTTGACCAACCTCCGAGACTTTGTTGTTTCAGTATTTCCGGCTGTGTCAACACTGCGGAAATAAACCAATCCGGCATCCCAAGGCAAATCGGAACCAGTAAAACTAATCCCTGTTGTCCAATCATCTAAAACATTAAAACGATATTGAGTATAAGCAATGCCCGAACCGCCACTATCATCGGCAGTCAGATTAAGCTGAGTGCTGTTGGTAATTACAGCCTCGGCTGTGGAAACATTATCAATATAAACCCAGGATTGGTTTTGTCGATCAAAAGTATTGCCGGAATAGAAAATAATTTCCAAGACAGGATCACTAATCCCCCGTAGATCAAAACTAAACTGATTCCAGCCTGAAAAACCAGGGCTGCCAGAAGTAAGATCGCCAGCGCTCAGCCAAAAAACATTATAATCATTAAGTCTCACCATTATTCCCGGTTCATCAAAGCCTAAAGAATCAAAAGAATAGAAGTTATAATAAAAACTCAAGTTTTTCGCGCCGCTGTCAATTTCCTGTCTTAATTTATTCTCCCAAACCAAATTGCCGTCATCAACAAGGTGGCCAATACGAACCATATTACTGCCACTATAAGGGGTTTCATAGCCGTCACTCGCAGTAATTAAATTAACCTCGCCTTCTGTTTGCCAACCAGTTAACCCGCTTTCAAAATTACCATTGGTTACTTTCTCATTAATTTCCCAAACACTACCGGGCACTGATAAAGTAGTTTCCGGTGCGGTCCAATCTCCACTGTCAACAGAATTACTAATCGTTTCTTGATCGCTGAAACCGGAACCAGCGATTTGACTGCCATTAAAAACAAAATCAAAAGTGCAAGTCTGGTCTTGTAAGCCAGAATCACTGCTATTCAAATCAATCGTAAAAACCCAGTCATCAGGATCAACAAACTCACCCACATTATAATTAAAATTCTGTAAAAGACTTGAATAAACATCACTGCCATCTAAATTGGCTGTTAAATTCAGATTACTACAAAGCGTGCCTGAAAGACTATCGACTTGAACAGTGTATTCAAAACCCAAACTACCGTCATTAATGACGCTGATACTTCGGATTGAAGACTGAGCAGGTTTTACATCAGGTGAAAAAACACCAGAAGAACTTAAAGAAAAATTCAAAGCAGCAGCTGTGAAAACATTGCCCGTAGAAGCTTCAATATCAGAAAGATTAGCATTTGTTGCTCCAATTAAAGGAAGAGCAAGAACAAATGCCAATATCGATACTTTAAATAAAAAATCCTTGGCTTTCATTTTTTCTTCTTTACTCTTGCTTTCAATAAATTTTGAATTTCATTTTTAATATTTCTCAATTCTCCACAAACAATAATCACCCCCGGAATAATAATCAGTAAAATTAAACCATGTAATGTTTTGGCAAAAGAAACCGGAAATCCTAAAAAAGGAATAACTCCAATCACCTTGCCTAAAACCCAACTTGATTCAACTTCATCTATATCAGCTTCTTCATTGGCATCGCCTTTGGTGATAAAAGAGATTTTATCTTCATCATCTTTTACTTCAAAAACCCGGTGAGTTTTCGAGTTCTTCGGCGTATCCGGATTAATAAAAGTAATAATATCGTCTTTTTTATATTCTTTATCCGGCTTGACTATTACTACACTGCCCATTTGAATAAATGGACTCATTGAACCGGATTTGACAGCCAGCAATTTATAATTACCGGTAATTTTGAAAGTCGAAATCGCTGTCAAGCTGGCAATTAAAATCAAAACTGCCACAACAAGCCAGTAAATTGTTTTACTTAAAATCTTCATCTTCATTTAAGCACTATAGAACACCACGTCTATTAGACTTGAAATAACCTAACAAGTTTCAAGTCGGCTTTTACGGTATCCAGGTACTGCACTCAAAACTAGTATTATTTTTCTGCTGAACCGCGTAGAATTGAAGCGTAGCAGTAACATCATCACCTTGAGCTCGATTAATAAGCGGGACATTACCATTACAAGTAAAACCAGAACCGCCTGCAGGAGTATTCACCCCAGCGACTACCGCGTTTTCAGCAATTGAACCAAAACACCAATATTGACCCATATAGTAAGGATCCACTGGATCTGCCAAGAGATAAGTATCGCCAAAATAATCCTGACTTGCATCAACTAAATCAAACACTTCAGCTGAACCATCTATAGGCAAAACACTTACCACTCCTTGGGCAATAATTTTTCCGGTTTCATTATTTTCATAAACATTATCGCCGTCATCAGCCCAAAAAAAGTAATTTAGGTTATAACTCAACTCGCCATCAAAATCTCCATTAAGAGAATCATCGCCGGCTTCGTTTTCTGCATCATTAACATCGTTTTCAGCTGAAGAAGTTAAGGTAATCGCATAACATGCCCAGGCGTCATTGTTGTCCACATCTAAAGTAACTGTATTTTCTACCCAATCTCCCGGCTTGAAATCATCAAAGCTGTAATAAATCGTAGTACCAGAAATGACATCCATTAATCCCCAAGTCATATCAGAAGAACCTCCATCTTGGGCAACGCCGTTATACCAGGTTGCATTACCTATTTTTAAATCAATTTCTCCGGCCGTAAAAGTGTTGCCTGTGCTTGTTTCTGTGTCAGAGAAATAAGCACTGGTGGCGCCGAAGGCGACTGCTGATACCATTCCAATTGTCAACACACTTAAAAGTATTTTTTTCATTTATTTTTTTCACCCCCTCTCTCTTAAAAATGTCCATAAACCTTATGTTGTTCATGGCCCAACAAAAAACCAGTCTCAATCTTTTCTGGCCAAGGAGACTGGTCTTAATATTTGATGGCAAGTTAAAAAATAGTGATTCATAAAACTAAAAAAGGCATCCCTTTCAGGATGCCTCTGTGTGCAGTCGGCCTAATATCTAATTACCAAGCTAACAACTTTTTAAAATTTTGTCAAGACCTAAGACTGTTATTATTAGTCTTCTTAATATGCCTTCTGGTAATCTGGGTCACTTCGTTTTTGACAACATAAATTTCCACTGATCCGTAATCTAAATTAATTAATGCTTCTTTTATTTCCTTAAGAAGTTGAGAAGAAATATTCTTTGTTGAATAATAACTTTTCGTCATTAACATCATTAATGGGCAGGAAAATTAAACAATGGGCAGGAAAATTAAACAATGGGCAGGAGTGTCTATAATATAAAATTATTTAAAGCAGTTTGTCAAGAGCTAGATAACATTTAACATTTCCCGTGTGCTCAAGATTGAAAGATTATACCGTTTCCCTATTAAAGAAACCTTAAAATCCTTTTTGTTGCCAGTAATAAAAAAGCGGCATTGATAATCCAAAGCCGAAACTAAAATCGGCAAATCTTTTTTCTGAGCCAAACCAGTAAATTTTTTTATCTGCTTAAGCTGGGGATTTTTAATTACCGTAACAGGATGTTCCTGAAAAAATTGACAAATTAAAGAAAAAGCATTAGGAATTTTCTTTTTAATATTTTTTAACGCTTCCTCTAAAACTATTTCGGAAATTACTATTTCAAACTTTTTCTGGAGCAGTTTTTCGACTAATTCTGAAACCGAACCTTTTTTATAAAATGCGGAAAACCAAATATTACTGTCTACAAAAACTCTTATTTTGCTCACTTTCCGTAAGTTTCCTGATAAATTTTTTTCCTCAGGTTTCTTCCCGATTTTTGCAGATCTTTTTCACTTATTTTAGATTTTTGAAAAATCTTTTGAATCGCCTTTAAAGTATCCAACGCCTGCTTCCGCATAGGCTTGGCAGTAAACTGCTGTTTCTCAACTTGAATAGCCAAACTATCACCCATAGAAAGTCCAAGCTGTTCTAAAACACCGGCTGGCAAAGTAATTTGTCTTCTGTTTCTAATACTAACAATAAAAGGCATTATTTCTCCTTTCTGATATCAGATGTATGATATCAGATGTCTGAATTTCTGTCAACTCTTGAACCCATCCGGGTGGCTCTTGTGCCATTTCCAAGCGGACTTAACAATCGTATCCAAATCAGAATACTTTGGTTCCCAATCTAAAACTTTTTTAATTTTCTCATTTGAAGCCACTAATCGTTCTGCTTCTCCTGGCCGCGGCTTCCCCCATTGTAAATCAAATTTATATCCGGAAACTTCACTTATTTTCTTAATCACCGAAAGAGTTGAATATCCCTTGCCAGTGCCGACATTGAAAACATTAGATTGGCGCTTCTCAAAAAGATATTCCAAAGATTTAATATGGGCTTCAACCAAATCTAAAACATGAATATAATCTCTGATTGTTGATTGATCCGGTGTTTTGCATTTTGGACAAGTTAATTTAAAATCTTTTACTTTACCTAAGGCCGCTAAGCAGGCCCGAGAAATAAGATGGGTTTCCGGTTGATGCTCCTCGCCCAAAGAACCATCCAGAGCACTACCCGAAGCATTAAAATATCTCAAAATAATTGACTTGAAATCATAAGCCAAACCGTACCAATGAAGCATTTTTTCAACCATTAATTTGCTCTCGCCATAAGGATTATTAGCAATCTTGGGATCATCCTCTTTAATCGGCACTCTTTTGGGAATACCATAAACGGCGGCTGTTGAAGAAAAAACAAAATTTGAAACCTGATATTTAACAGCTATATCCAAAAGACCTTTTGTTTTGATAAGGTTATTTTGAAAATATTTAGCAGGATTTTTCATTGATTCGGCAACAATAACATAAGCGGCAAAATGGATAATGGCATCAAATTTTTCTTTTTTAAAAGTTTTTTCAAGAAAATTACTATCTGCCAAATCACCAACAACCAAAGGAGCATCAACAGCATCTTTATGTCCACATTCCAAGCTGTCAAAAACAACAACCCGATAACCCAATTCCAAAAGCCTTTTGACGGTAAAACTGCCAATAAAACCAGCGCCGCCAGTAACAAGAATTTTTTTATTCATAAGTTGGAATTACAATTTGTCTTTTTCCATTAACAGGAATTTGCCAAACCCAGCTTAAAGCATTGGCAATAGTCACGCCAACGCGCAAACCGGTAAAAGAACCAGGCCCTAAATTGACTTTGATTTGATTAATCAAACCATGAGTTTTTTTAATCATTTTGTCAATCATACTTAACAGTTGCTGTGTTTCCCCCACTTCGATTAATCGAACTGAGCAATGCTTTCCAACTTTAATAACTATTTTTTTATTATTTGATGTATCAATGAATAAAGTCATGGTAATTAGAAATTAGAAATTTTTTCCACAATTATTTTCCTTTTATCTTTCCCAATATATTCGAACTTTATTTCTACTCTCTTTTCGGGTAACATCTCTTTTATCTTCTCTGCCCATTCGATAATAACAAGATTATAGGGATTATTCCAAATTTCTTCAAGACCCAAGGTTTTAATATCTATTGGTTTCTCTAAACGATAAAGATCAATGTGATATAAATCACTCCTGCGAGGTGTGATTTTATACTGTCTCATTAAAACAAAACTCGGGCTGAGAATTCTTTTTTTAATTCCCAGACCTTTAGCAAAGCCTTTAACAAAAGTTGTCTTGCCAGATCCTAATTCGCCAATCAAAGCAAAAATTCTATCTGGCAAATTCTTAGCAAGTTTTTCGCCTATTTTTTCCGTTTCCGGCGCTGAATTTGTAATGTGGACCACCATCCTAATAAGCCTCCCACAAAATCAATCATCACATCTCTTAAAGTAGATTCTCTCGTAGATACAAAAGATTGATGGATTTCATCTGAAAAAGCATAAAGAATAATGTAAAGAAGGGCAAGAGAAAATCTAGCGCTGGCCCTGTGGACCAAGATAAAAAGAACAGCGTATTCAAAAAGATGAAAAACTTTATGAAGAATAAAATCTATAAAAACATTGTCTGTCGGCTGAGGCGAAATGATTGAAGAACCATAAAAAATCAGAACCGACCATATAAAAACCAATAACCAAGAAAATAAATTTTTTTTCATTTTATTCATAAAAATTATTTATTACGTTTAATCCGATTATACACTATTTTTAATTTTGGCAGCCAAAGAGGATAAGCAGCCCCAAAGATTAACATTAAACCCAAACCTATAAGCAGCTTCGGCCATAAAACAGGCGGCTTTAAATCTGAATCTTTTTCATATTCATTTGACGTTTCGTTTTCTGAAAAATCTGAAGATCCTGCTTCAGTCGCTCCTAAAACATCGCCAAAAGCATCTGGAGTCGGAGTAAGACTGAGTTTTTCAGTCGGCGTCGGCGTTTTTGTCAAAATCGGCGTCGGAGTTGATGTCGGTGTTGAAGTCGGACTGGAATCAGATGACGGACAAGAAGAATTGCTCTCTCCTTTAGTTGGATCAACTTGACACCAATTACCACTACTGTCTTTTGACCATGATTTTCCTTTAGTTGTTTCAGAATAAGACTTGCTGTCAACTTCCTCATTATCCGGATTAATTAACCGAACATCGTCGCCGCTGTTATGAAAAGTGCCACTGTCAAAAACAACAACAGTATAACCGTCTGCGGTAATAGTAGCCGAAAAGCTCTTCGGAGGTTTACTTTCGCCCGCTTTATCATCGATATCCCAATCAGTTAAAACTACTTCTTCGCTATTACCATTATAAATTTCCACCCATTCATCATCACCAGTTTCCGGATTAGCCATAAACTCAGAAATATAAATATCAGAAGGATAAGATGTCTCTGTCTGCGTTGCTGTCGGTTCTGAGCTATCCTCTGGCGTAGGAGTATTGGTTGGCATTGGCGTATTCGTTGGAGACGGAGACGAAGCTGGAGTCGGAGCTAAAGTGGGACTTGATGAAAAAACGCTGTTCTCACTTTCAGGAGTTCCTTTGTCCAAAACACCGGAGATCAAATT